>Ga0118677_10000236_pt1 | contig 117785 bp, 88 predicted proteins | sample AliMusrvi5mmetaG_FD_86154 | JGI IMG/M metagenome (GOLD analysis project Ga0118677, IMG submission 86154)
TCAATATGGAGCAGGGTGAAGAAGTTCAGTGGGAACTTGATTCACGCAAACAGCTCCACCTGCTCCGCCCAAATCTTAAAGACAAAAATCAAAAGTAAGCAGGGGTTTTTCAGCGGAATCATAAATGGTTCTCGTGGCGCTGTACGCATGTCCCCGAAGATGGACTTTTCTATAGCTCGGCGACGGACATCACGGAGCTTAAGCGCGCCGAGGGACTGTTGAACGGCTACGCCGGAGAGATGACTGACCTCTACAACAACGCGCCCTGCGGCTATCACACCCTGGATAAGGGCGGTTTTTTTGTCAGCGTGAACAACACCGAGCTCTCCTGGCTGGGCTATACCCGCGAAGAGCTCGTTCCCGGCGGGAAGATCACGGACCTTATGCCCCCCAAAACCGCCGGGGTTTTCAGCGGCAATTTTGCGGCCCACATGAAAAACTGCCTGGGCTTCGAGCAGGAGTGCGAATTGGTCCGCAAGGACGGGAGCATGGTGTCGGTGCTATTGAGCGCGACCGCCGTAAAGGACGAACATGGCAAGTTCCAGAAAAGCCGGGGCATGCTGCGCGATATCACCGCCGCCAAGAAAATTACGGCCCTGCTCGGCCAGAGGGAATCACAGCTGAAAGAAGTCCGGGATATGGCGCGCATAGGGCACTGGTCCTGGACCCCCGCCACTGACACCAACGAATGGTCGGAAGAAATCTATCACATCTGCAAACTGGACCCGAAGTCGGGCACACCGGGCCTTAAGGCGCTGTGCGCCATCCTCGCTCCGAAAAGCGGCGAATTGATGCTCCAGGCCGGCTATCACACCCTGAATACCGGCGAGTCGCATAGCGTAGAAGTTCAAACGCTGCCAAATGACGGTTCGGTCACCTGGATCTCCGTGCACATAAGCGCGGAACTTGACCAAAGTTCTAAACCGGCCCGTCTTCACGGAACGGTCCAGGATATCAGCGAGCGCAAACGGGCGGAAGAGGCCCTCCGGTGCAGCGAAGAAAAATACAGGAAGATCTTCGAGAACATCCAGGACGTGTTCTACCAGATCGATCTGAACGGCATCATAACCGAGATAAGCCCCTCCATCAGCAGGCATTCCGCCTATACGCGGGAAGAACTTCTCGGGACCTCCGTTGAGCGCCTCTATTCTTACCCGGAGGAACGGCAGAAATTTCTGGCCGAGATCGGCGCGAAAGGCTCGGTGACGGACCATGTGTTCAGGGTTAAGCTGAAGAACGGCCGGACCGCTTTCGCTTCGGCCAACGCGCGGATATATTCGGACGCCCAGGGCCGTCCGGCCGGGATAGAGGGGTCCTTAAGGGACGTTACCGACCGCGAGCGCGCGGCGGAAGAAATAAGGCTCAAAGAGCTGTATCTGGACAACGCCATGGATTCCGTCGTCGTCCACGATCTCGCGGGCAATATGTGTTATGTCAACCAGGCCGCCTGCCGGGCGGAAGGATACTCTAAAGACGAGCTCTTAAAGATGAACCTGCGGCAGAGGGTCGCTTCGGAATTTGCCGGAATGGTGGAGACCCGCCTCAAAGTTATCACCGAAGAAGGGGGTAATGTTTTTGAAAGCATGCACATCCGAAAGGACGGGAGCCATATGCCCGTGGCGGTGCATTCCCGCATCATAGAGATCAACGGGGAGAAGATGGTCCTTTCGGTCGAGCGGGACATCACCGAGCGCAAAAAGTCCGAAGAAGCTCTGCGGCAGAGCGAGCTGTCCCTGCTGCAGGCGCAGAAAATGGAGGCGGTGGGGCGGCTGGCCGGAGGCGTGGCCCACGATTTCAACAATATCCTCTCCACGATCAGCGCCCATTCGGAATTTCTCCAATACGTCTTTGCGTCCGTCGCTTCGGCTAAAGAGGACCTCGACGGCATCATGCATGCCGTTAAGAACGGGGCGAGGCTCACGCGCCAGCTGCTCACTTTCAGCCGGCGGCAGGTGGTGCAGCCCGAGGTCCTGGACCTTAACGCGCTCCTGATGCCTATGAAGAAGACGTTCCTCAGGTTTCTCGGAGAGAATTACCGGACCGAATTTAAACTGGCCCGGGACCTCAAGAAGGTGTACGCAGACCCCATGCAGCTGGAGCAGGCGGTCATGAACATCGCGATCAATTCCAGGGACGCCATGCATGACGGCGGCAAGCTTGTGATAGAAACAAAAAACGTGTTCCTCGAAAGGGCCGTTCCGGCGCGCGACGCGACCATTCCGCCAGGCGGTTATGTGCGGATGACTTTCATCGATACCGGGTGCGGCATGAATGAGGACGCTCTCTCGCATATTTTTGAGCCCTTCTTCACCACTAAAGCGTCGGGGAAAGGCACAGGGCTCGGTCTGCCGAACGTGTACGGCATAATCAAACAGGTAGGCGGCTATATAACCGTGGAAAGCGCGGTGGGAAAAGGCTCCACTTTCAGCATATTTCTGCCCCAAGCGGGGGCGCAGGCCGGCAAAAGTCCGGCTGCCAGGCAGGAACCTCCGCATAATACCCGGCAAGCGGGGCATGAAACCCTGCTTCTGGTGGAAGACGACAAGGTCCTTAGGCGCGTCACGTCGAGAAGTCTGGAAGCCGCCGGCTACACCATCCTTCAGGCGCGTAACGGGAACGAGGGTATAAAAAAATATTTGGCGCATTCCGGGAATATCGGGCTTATAATAACCGATCTTATCATGCCAAAAACCGGCGGGCGGAAAATGATCGAGCGGATAAAAGAAATATGCCCCGGCGCGAAGGTCATCTATATCACGGGGTATGACGACGCGGTCATCAACGACCAGAGGACCTTCGAGCCCGGCGCGGTGATCCTGAACAAACCCGTGAGCAGGCCGCTGCTGCTGCAGAAAATACGCGAGCTCCTGGACGCCCGCTCCCCGGCTTAGGGGACGCTTTCCGCCCCGCTCACAGCCCTTTTTCTCCGGCCAGTGCGCGCTTCGGACGCCGGAGTAACTCCTTAAGGGCGGCTTTGAGCGGACTTCAGGGGCGTCCGGTAGTGCCGGCTTCGTGAAATTTGCGAAATTCAGTCTGATGTCTCCCGCAGATATTTGTATAATAGTTTTATAAATTTACCTTGAATTCCGGAGGCGTTCATTATGGCAAAACTTAAGATCAACCAGGAAGTCCTTAAAAGGACCGCGGAACTCTGCCGAAAAAGAAAGATAGTGATCCCCACTTTCGCCCAGATGAAGGACCCGGCCCTGATCCCGGCCAAGATCAAGAACGGCCTGAAGAAGGTCGCTCTCAAGGATATAAATCCGCTCAATCTTTTCAGGATCAGCTGGCATAACGACCATAAGACCGGTCTTTACGGCGGTGTGAACTACCTGGAACTGCCCGAAGCCCTCACCGGCGTTAAGGCGCGCGTCATCGGTATCGTGGGCAAATACTTCCCCACCGGCGCGCATAAGGTCGGCGCGGCCTTCGGTTGCCTGGCGCCCCGCCTGGTCACCGGCGAATTCGACGCCGTGAACCAGAAGGCCGTGTGGCCCTCCACCGGCAACTATTGCCGCGGAGGCGCTTTCGATTCCGCGCTGCTTGGCATATCCGGCGTGGCCATCCTCCCGGAAGGCATGTCTAAAGAACGCTTCACCTGGCTTAAATCTATCGGCGCCGAAGTGATCGCGACACCCGGCACCGAATCCAACGTCAAAGAAATTTACGACAAGTGCTGGGAGATAAAGAAGACCCGCAAGGATTGCGTCGTTTTCAACCAGTTCGAGGAATTCGGCAATCCGATCTGGCATTATCACGTCACAGCCTCAGCTATCGAGGAGGTTTTCAATGCCGTTAAAAAGCCCGGCTCCCGGCTCTCGGCTTTCACCTCTGCCACGGGTTCGGCTGGGACCATAGGCGCTGGAGACTATCTTAAAAAGAAATTCCCCGGCATGAAGATCACGGCTTCCGAGGCCCTGCAGTGCCCCACCATCCTGATGAACGGCTTCGGCGAGCACCGCATCGAAGGTATCGGGGACAAGCATATCCCCTGGGTGCATAACGTCAGGAACACCGACGTGGTCACAGCCATCGACGACGAGGCCTGCATGCGCCTCATCCGTCTGTTCAACGATCCGGCGGGCAAAATAGTGCTGGCCGAACAGGGCGTAAAAAAAGAGGTGCTCGACCAGCTCGGTCTTCTTGGCATCTCCGGCGTTTCCAATATGCTCAGCGCCATAAAGACCGCCAAGTACTACGAGATGAATTCCGACGACGTGATCTTCACGGTCTTCACCGATTCCATGGACCTTTACGGCTCAAGGCTGGAAGAGCTTAATAATGAGCGCGGCGCCTACACCAGGGAGAACGCCCTGATGGACCTGGACCGCCGCCTTAAAGGCGAGACCACCGATCACATGCGCGAGCTTAATTATTACGACCGCAAAGCCGTCCATAATCTAAAGTATTTCACCTGGGTGGAGCAGCAGGGCCGGACTTCAGACGACCTGCGTAAGCTCTGGGACCCCGCGTTCTGGGACGAGACGTTCGCGCAGGTGACTGAATGGGACAAACTTATAGCGCAATTCAATAAAGAGGTGGGGCTGTAAACCGTCAGCTATTCGCTTGGATTAATTATGTCTATTAAAGGCGTTTTTAAAGCGGAATGTCCGTCCTGCAGCGAGCGGTTCGACGCGGATTTCTGGACAGTGGTCCGGGGTGACCACGATCTGGCGCTGAAAGAAGCGCTTATCAGCGGAGAATTCGACCTGCTCATGTGCCCGTTCTGCTCGAACGTTTTTCCCTGTGAAGAGACGTTCATCTACATGGACCCGGAAAAAGAATTGCTCATCTTCGTGATGCCGGAAAGTTATCTGAAGGAAAAGGAAAAATGGCTGGAAAAGATGCGCCAGGACTATGATGTGCTGAAGGATTCCTTCGTCAAGGAAGGCGTTTTCGTTTTCGAGCCGCAGTATTATTTCGGCGCCTCGGCCCTGGCCGACCTGCTCCTTAAGGACCGCGACAGGGAAGAGGAGACGGACGTTATGGCTTTTATGGCCGGGGAGAGGGGCTTTAAGCACGCGAAGATACGGCCCGGTTTCGCCCGCCAGTATGACCTGCCTTTCTCGATGCCTTACTCCGGCACGACGCCGGACAGGGAGTCCGGCCTGGAGGCGACGCGCGCCATCTCCGCCGCGAACGACGCGCTGGCCAGGGTCAAAAATATGCTCAAGACCCTTGAGGATTCCAAAACGCCGGACCTGCCTTTCGTGAAGAAATAGTTAAAGAAGCGGTAAGAATTAAGTGGTAAGGATTAAGTTCCTATCAAGAAACCTGCCTGTTAACCTATCTATGAAAATAATTCCTTTGAACGATATTCCGCTGATAAAAGAGACGGGCGCGCTCGCGGCGGCGCTCGGCCTTGAAAGCTACGCGGTCGGCGGCTGCGTGCGCGACTGGTCCATGGGCCGGACTTCGGCCGATATAGATTTCCTCCTGAGCGGAGATACTGTTCCTGTCGCCGAGGGCCTGGTGGAAAAGCACGGCGGCTCGTTCTCCCGGTTCGATAAGTTCCTTACTACCAGGGTTTTTCTGGAGAACGGGCGCAGGGTGGACCTTGCCAGGTTCAGGAAAGAGCTCTATGCCAGGCCGGCGGCTCTCCCCGACGTGTCCGCCGCGGGGTCGGTCCGGGAGGACCTTAAGCGGCGTGACTTCAACGTTAACGCCATGGCGGTCGCCATTCTGCCTGATAGTTTCGGGGAGGCGGTTGATCCTTTCGGCGGCCTGGCCGACATAAAGGCCCGCCGCATAAGGGTCCTGCATGAGAACAGCTTTATTGACGATCCCACTCGCCTGTTCCGGGCGGCGCGCTTCGCCGGGCGCTTCGATTGGCAGTTTTCGGAGGAGACGGAGGAATTGGCGGCGAAATGCGTGAAAGAGGCTCTTCCCGCCCTGCTGTCCAGGGAGCGCATACGCAACGAGTTCTTTAAGCTGCTTGAGGAGCGGGACCCCACCGAGGCTTTTACCATCTTGCGCAATTTGGACGCTTACAGGTTCCTGAGCAAAGAATTTGTCTGGCCCTCCGTCGCCGCCGGGCTTTCCGGAGCTATGCCGCGGCTCGCGGCGGTGGCGTCCGCCATGGGGCGGGCAGGAGCGCCGTTCCTGGAAAGCCTCAAGCTTCCCGGCAAGACCATAGCCGCGATAAAACGCACCGTCGCCGGCACCTACGGAAAAAACCTCTAACTGCGCACCACGTGGTTTTCTTAAAGCCGCAAAGATCTTACAACATCAACAGCAATAATAACTTTCCCGGTTTCGTTTCCGGTTATTGCGTCGAGGCTTTGTGCCTTCGATGGATGCTATTTTGATTGTTGTCCCGGTTCCTTCTCGGTCCCGGAACCGTAGGTCTGCAGGCGGGCGGTTATATCCGACGCTCGCTTCACGGCTTTAAGTATCTGCATGATCTCCGGTTTCACTGGATTTCCCGGGGTTTCCATTATAAGGGTGGCATAGCCGTTTATGGCGGCCAGGACGTTGTTGAAATCGTGGGCCGCGGGCCGCGCTACCTGCTTCACGGCTTCCATGGCCTTTACCCGTATCAGTTCCGCTTCTATCTTTTTAAGTTCGGTGATGTCCCTGACTATTCCCAGGATGCCGATGGTTTTACCGGCGGCGTCTTTCAGCGGGGTTTTTACGATATTAAAGTGGTAATCCATGCCGGCGATATTGCGCTCCGTGTTCAGGAATAGAGTTTTGCCGGACCGGATAATCTCCGAATCTTCTTTGACCGATTCTTCGGCCGCGCCCCTGCTGAAGACGTTAAAATCGGTCTTGCCGTCCAATTCGCCGCGCTTCCTCCCGAACAGTTTGTCGCCGGCCCTGTTGAGTTTTATATAGCGGCCGTTCAGGTCTTTGATGAAAATGATGTCGGTGGCCGTGTCGAAGATCCTGCTCAGGGTCTCTTCGCTTTCCCGGATCTTGTTCTCCAGTTCTTTGCGGGCGGTTATATCACGGGCGATCCCCAGCAGGCCGGTGATCTCCCCGTTGGCGTTCTTAAGCGGGGTTTTCATCACGTTGAAGGTTCTGACGCCTTCCGGAGTTTCCCGGATATTGTCCACAAAAAGCGTTTCTCCGTTCTTTAAGACCTGTTTGTCCTGGCCTAGCACCTCGCTGGCGATCCCTTCGGGGAAGATCTCGGCGTCGGTTTTTCCGCTCATCTGTTCGGAGGTCATGCCGAAAAGAGAGGCGCCGGCCTTGTTAGCTTTGACGCAGCGGCCGCGGGTGTCTTTGATGAAGATGGCGTCCTTGGCCGTGTCGAACAGGGTCTGGAGCATTTTCTCGTTCTCTATAACGCGGTTCCTGAGCTGGTCGCGTTCGGTCACGTCGCGGATGACGCCGGAGAACATTATTGGTTCGCCCTCCTTTTTTATCACGCCGCTTTTCTGTTCGGCGTGAAAATAGGAGCCGTCCTTTTTCTTCAGCAGATAATTTATCTGCGGGCCGGTCGCGCCGGTTTTAACGGCTTTAGCGAAAGCCTGCGAGATGTTGTGTCTGTAATCGGGGTGGGCGAATTCCAGGATGTGGCGGCCGATAAGTTCGTGCGGGGTGTAGCCGTACTTGGCTACCTGCCGGCTAATAAAGGTTATGCGTCCCTCGGTGTTGATGGCATAGGTTATGTCCTGCGAAGTGTTTATTATGGTGCGGTATTTTTCTTCGCCGGCCTTCAGCCTGTCCATGGAGGCTTTGCGCTGTTCCTCTACGCCCAGCGCGCCGGCGAGGATGGACATTATTTTTATCTCCGGTTCGGATATCCCGGCGTCCGTAGTAAATACCGCGCAGATCGAACCGATAGTTTCGCGCCCCGCCCTGACGGGATAACCTATGTATGTTTTGAGCTTGTGTTTTTTAATGTTCGGATTGCGGGCGGCATAATGGGACTTATCCAGATTCTTTACGATGAAGATCTTGTTTTTTTCCCCGTTTATCACGTCTAAACAGGGATGTCCGGCCGCCGCTTTGTCGCTGCGGGATATGTTTGGCGGCGTCCGCCAGGCGCTTATCGTGCGGAGCAAGTCGCCTTCCAGGCGGTTATATAATACGCAGGCGCCCAGTATCTCGCCCGCGGTCCTGGTTATAAGGTCTATGTTCTTGCCCGGAACGGGCCCGAATTTAAGGAAACACCTGGTTAATTTGGAAAGCGCGGAATCCATCGGGCCGGGCTTGGCGGCCCCTGTTTTACGACGGATCCCTTCGGCGCGGCCGCAATTGCGCCCGGACCGGTCCTGACCGTTCATTTTAGTTTTGGGTTTCATTCGAATTTATAACCGTGGCCGGGGACGGCCTTTAAGCGGGCGGCAAGTTTGAGGCCTATCTTTTTCCGGAGATTGTACATATGGACCTCCACGGTGTGAGGGTCGTTGTATTTGGCCGGGTCGTAGCCCCAGATCGTCTGAAGCAGGTGGTTAAGGCTGAATATCCGTCCGGGTTTGGATACTAAAGCGGCGAAGAGGTCTAATTCTTTGGAAGTTGCTTTCACCGGACGGCCTGATATCTTTAGGACGCGGCCGCCCAGGTCCAGCTCGAAGCCGTCTCTTTTTATAACGACGGGGGCGGTGTGGCTCGGCTTGCTGCGCCGGAGGATAGCTTTTAGCTTGACCAGCAGTACGGGGTAAGAAAAGGGCTTGATGATATAATCGTCCGCGCCGGTGTCGTATCCGGAGACCAGGTCCGGCTCGGTCGTTTTTTTGCCCGACATGATAATGACGGGTATGGCCGAGGTCGCGCGGTTTTCCTTTACTTTTCTGCAGAAAGTGAAACCGTCCATGCCCGGCATCTCGGCGTCGGTTAAAATAATGTCCGGCCTGGCGTCTTCGAGCACGGCCAGGCCTTCCGCGCCGTTATAGGCCGTCAGGGTGGCATAACCGTGATTGCCCAGATATTTACTCAGGATATCCAGGATGGTCCTATCGTCGTCTACTATAAGCGCGGTGCTCTTCATGGGCTATGGCTGTTCGGGGGGGGAGGCGGCGGACTGACTGAAAGGAAATGAGATGCCAAGGCTGCCTGAAAGTTGCGTCCGGACCTTGAATCAATGACTTAACCCGCCCGATAAAGCCATTATATATATTATAAAACAGGAAGCGCAATCTTAGAGACAAAAAAGAGCCTCGCCGGTAATTCATTAGTCTTACATGATGTCTGATGTGGTGTCTGACTGGTGATGCCGGCGAGGCTTAAAAAGGCCAGCGCTGCAGATGCTAAGCATACAGTCGTTAAAGACTTTTTGCTTTGGGGGGGTTGGGTTAGGGGGCGCACCGTACAGCGCTGGATATCTTTAAATTTTTTAGAGAGATCATATTGCTACAGTTAAAGTATAGTATTTAATGTTCAAGAATCATTCAATACTCGCTCAAATCGGGCTCAATAAATATACCCCGCCAAACAGCGCGGCGGGGTATCCTTGGGGAGAGCGGCACTCTGCGGATAGCCGTAAAGGCGCAAAAGGTGTTTTTAAATTTCCTAGAATATATTAAGGTTTAGAACCGGCGGCAGGCTAGTGACCGGTGATGCGTGGTATGTGACTGCCAAACGGCGGACTTTACTTGTGACCTGTGACTTGCGCCTTGTGACTGCCCTATGACTTCCATCCAGTATTTAAAAGGCGTCGGGCCCGCGCGCGCGGAGCTGTTCAAGAAACTCGGCCTCGCGACCGTGGACGACATGCTTTTCTATTTCCCGAAAAAGTGGGAGGACCGGCGCTTGTCCCGCCCTTTTGCGGCCGCGGAAAAAGGGCGGGGCCCGAGCGCAACACAGGAACGGCTAGAATACGTCGAGGACGTCTCCGTGGTTTTCGGCCGGATCATTTCGGCGCGGGACATGTACACTTCCAGTCCGCTGAGGATCCTCAAGACCGTCATCGACGCCGGCGGCTACGAGGCCGAGGCCAGCTGGTTCAAGCGCCACAGCCCGCGCTTCGACGTCTTCGCCAAGCTGCGAGAGGACCTCAAGCCGGGCGAAAAGATCTGGCTGGTCGCCGAGCCCGAGGACCCGCTCTTCAAGACGCGCCTGCGCGTCACAGAATATTACCGGGCCGACGACGTCATGGCCCAGCGCGTCCATATAAACCGCATTGTCCCGGTCTACCCGCTGACCGAGGGGATAACCGCGAAATTCATGCGCTCCGTGATGTTCAAGGTCGTCATGGAGCATGCTTCGGACAAAGGCGAATTCCTGCCGGGGCGGCTGCTGGCGAAGCGGGCACTGATAGCGCGCGATATGGCGCTTAAAGCCGCGCACTTCCCGGAAAATTATTTCGAGCTTAAAGAGGCCCGCAAAAGGTTCATCTACGAAGAGCTCTTTTTGATGGCGCTGGCCTGGGCCATCAAGCGCAGGCAGACCAGGAGCATAGATAAAGGGTTCGCGTACAGGGTAAAAAAGCATCTCCTGACGCCTTTCAGGGCGAATCTCGGTTTCGACTTCACCCTGTCCCAGAAGAAAGCCATAAACGATATTTTCGCCGACCTGGCCTCTACGTCCCCCATGTCGCGCCTGCTGGAGGGCGACGTGGGGTCGGGCAAGACCGTCGTAGCCCTGAGCGCGCTTCTGCTGGCGGCGGAGAACGGCTATCAGGGCGTTTTTATGGCTCCCACCGAGATCCTCGCCGAGCAGCATTACATCACTTTCGGGAAATATCTGACCGGGCTGAACGTCCGCTTCGAAGTCCTTACCTCGCGCGTGAAGGCCAAAGAGAAAAAGGACATCCTGGCGCGGCTGGAAAGAGGGGAGATAGATATCCTCATAGGCACGCACGCGGTGCTGGAGGAAAATGTCAGGTTCAAAGCTCTGAAGCTTATCGTGATAGACGAGCAGCACCGCTTCGGCGTCAGGCAGCGGGCGGCGCTGCGCCAAAAAGGGGACAAGGCCGATATGCTGGTCATGACGGCCACGCCCATTCCTCGCACGCTTTTCCTGGCCCTTTACGGCGATCTGGACCTTTCCGTCCTCACCGACATGCCGCCCGGCCGCAAGCCGGTAAGGACCGTAAGCGTGGACGAGGATACGGCGTTGAAATTGGTGCGGCTGGAAACCTCCAAGCGCCGGCAGGCCTATATCGTTTATCCGGTGATAGAGGAATCGGAGGCCAGGACCCTGAAGTCCGTGAAGGCCGAGTTCGAGCGCCTCAAAGGGATCTTCAGCGACCGCAGGCTGGCCATGCTGCACGGCGCTATGCCGGGCTCGGAGAAAGAGCGGGTCATGAACGAATTCGCGAACGGAAAAATAGATATTCTGGTGGCGACCCCGGTCATCGAGGTCGGCATAGACGTGGATAACGCCACCGTCATGGTCATAAACAATGCCGAGAACTTCGGCCTGGCGAGCCTGCATCAGCTGCGGGGCCGGGTCGGGCGCGGCCGCTGGGAATCCAGCTGCCTGCTGGTGGCCCACGAAGCCACCGAGGACGGCGCCGAGCGCATAAAGGCCATGTGCGCCACTAATTCCGGTTTCGAGATAAGCGAAACGGACAGTTACATAAGGGGCGTCGGCGAGGTCCTGGGCGTGCGCCAGCATGGGGATATGGAATTTAAGATGGCCGACCTCGCGCGCGATGGCGAGATACTGAAGCAGGCCATAGAGGACCGCGAGGAACTGCTGGCGGAAGATCCCGGCCTGCGCAAGTCCGAGCACGCCGGCCTCCGACATAACCTGCTGAAGCTCTACCAGCAGAAGTGGAATTTGATAGACCTTTCCTGAATCTTGCTATTCCATTTATCCCGAAAACTTCAATTGATCCGTCACATCGGCGAAGCTTGTCCCGTACTCGATACGGGAGCCGGCGTCCGGTCTTCTACAAGGCCTTGATTCCGGCTTCCCTCCTCCGCCGCAGCTGCGAAGTGCAAGGCCCAGTTTCACGGTTGGCAAGCCGCCGGAAAGACGGAATAAAAAAATCCCGCTCAAGCCGACGGTTTTGCGGCTTCCAATTCAGGCTCTCCGGAGTCGGAGTTTTGCGCCGAAACAGCGGTGCCGGCCCGTCGATTTGCACCCCCCGAAAAATCAAGTTTGCCATGCCGGTTTTAATTGGTGAAAACGCAAAAGCAGTAACGGTGACCGTTATTGACAAACGGCGGCAGTAACCATATAATACCGCAGGAAGTTTGGGGGCGTACTGTCTTTAAAATTTAAAGAGAATCGCACATAAAAATTGTCATAATGACCCATACAGCGCTGCGCAAAAATATCCTGATCATAGACGGCGATCCCGCCTGGGCGAACGGCCTGGCTGATTCTTTAAAAGAGCACGGGTATTCCACTTTTCATATCGCGCACAGTTTAGGAGCGCTTCAGGCCGCACAAAATTACAGGCCGGATTGCATCGTGATGAATTTTCACATGCCCGGCGCCGAGGCCGACATTGTTTGTCAACAAATAAGGTCCGATAAAGATTTCAAGCATTTACCGATAATAATAGTCAGCACCGACCCCGATAAAGAAATGAGCGCTTACGCAAAATGCAGGGCGGATATCTTTATCCTGAAAAGCAACGAATTTCTTAAAATAACATCCGCCGTCGAAAACCTTATGCGGCGCGTAAACTCGAACCTGTCATACATAGAAAGAGGCGATCTGCGCCTGGAAAGCAAAACTCAGACGCTTTACAGGAACTACCGGCCGCTGTTCCGCCTTTCTCCTGAGCAGTTCCAGCTGCTGTTCCTGCTATTGCAGAAAGAAGGGGCTTTCGTGAACGAGCAGATAATTTCAGAGGAGCTGTACGACCACAATGGCCCTCCCGATCCCTATGACGCGATAAAAATGCTGGTCTACAGGCTTCGCACCAAGCTGGGCCCCCAGCTCGGCCGCCGTATCAAGAACAAGCGCAGCCAGGGCTGGATCTATCTACAACCCGGCGCGGCCTCCAAAACCGACCACGACTAAAAAAATAAGCCGCATAACCCCGGGAAATCGGATAAAACTGATTTTTGGGGTTGGGAAATAATTTGCCGATATTCCCCGCAGGAATTGTGTATAATTTTTTTGGAGTCAAAAAGGCGGCATTATGCACTAAAATGCCGCGCATTAATTAAGGAGGAGCAATGGCCGCTAGAAACACCGCAAGCCGCGCAAGAAAATCCAAGGCGGAGGTACAGGAGGAGTTTGAAAAGATCAAGGAGCAGTCCGAGCAGGAAAAAAGCGAACTTAATCCCAAAATTGAGGAACTGTCCAGGCAACGGGAAAATGAAGTCAAAGAAGCGCTTAAGGATATAACCACGGAAACCATCGCTCTCAAAATTTCCTCCCTCGGAGTCGAAATTTCAAAAACACTTTCTGAGCTTTCGGTAAAGCTGTCGGCAGAAACGGAGCTTTTAACCTCCCTGCGCGAGGCGGCATCGCTTGAACGGAAAGAACTTGAGAAGCTTCATAAAATAGACGTCGCGGCCACTTCTCTGGACCAGTTGTTGGAGGAATACGGGCAGAAGAAGAAGGAACTGGAAGAGCAGGTTGAGCGCTCCCGAGACGCCTGGAGCGCTGAAGAATCCGGGCGCGAACAGGAACAAAAAGAATACGAGGAAAACCTGAAAAAGCAGCGCCAGCGCGAAAAAGAAGAGCACGAATATCAAAAAAATATTGAAAGGAAAAAAGAGCAGGACGGCTGGGATGAAACCCTGCGATTACAGGAAAGGAAAAACAAAGAAAAGCAGGAAGTCCTGGAAAAAAGCTGGCAGGCCCGCGAATCCGCGCTCAAGGAGCGGGAGGATGAGCTGATCCGCTTAAGAAAAGAAGTCGCGGAATTCCCGGAAAAAAGCCGGCTGGAAACCGAAAAGACGGTCGCTGAAACGGTCAAGGCCGCCGAAGCCGCGCACAGTCAGGAGCTTCTGCTGCTCCGGAAGGACGCGGAAACCGAAAAACGCCTTTCCGAACTGAAAATAAAAACGCTTGAAGAAATCGCGGCAAGGCAGACCACCCAAATCAAAGAGTTGGGGCAGAGTCTGGAAGAGGCCAAGAATCAGGTGCAGGACATCGCGGTCAAGGCGATCGAGGGCGCGTCCGGCGCCAAGGCGCTGTCGCATGTGAGCCAGCTTGCCATGGAGCAGGCCAAGCTCAGACCCTCGCAGGGATAGAGCCGGGCTTGGTGCTTTTATCCCGCTCATCCGCCATTTTATGGCGGGTGGGCGGGCTGTATTTACGAGGGCATTTCATTCGCACCGGGGCGCAACGAGCCCCGCCGTGCGGAACCGGACAAAATGTAATGTAAATTGTCCATATATATAACCGAATTGCTGATAAATATCTGAAGACCGGGCAGAGTTTTTTTCTTTTCCTGACTTCCGCAACGGGACACCCGACTGATTTGCCGTCTTTCCGGCGAAAGCCGGAATCCATAATTGCTATATCAGCTCGTAGTATAAATCCCACCTATCCGGATTCATTCGCTCAATGAGTTATAGGAGCCTGTCCGACATAAGGTTTTTAAGGCGAAATTGACGGTTTTGAAGCCGAGCCGAAGCGACGCGAAACGCGCAGGCTCCAATGAACCTGTAAGTTGAGCGTCGCAAAGGTGAGGACTGGCAGAGCGCGGCATCTTTATGCCGCGCGGCCGGTCCGCAAGACCGCAGGCGGTTTCCTGCGTAAGCGAAAACGCCGAGGTGGGGTCGCGGAAAGGCGCTATGCGGCTTATCCGTGACCAGGCAAAAAACGGCAATTGCAGCCAAAATTCCTTATGTCGGACAGGCTCCTAGCCTGAAACTTCTTGAAAGCGGATAAAACAGGACTTTTATTCATTTGACTGCATAAAAGTCTGGTATGCCTGAAGTTTCAAGTCCTTGCAACCCGGCTGCGAAGTGAACGAGCGGATCATTTCAGATGAGTTGTATGACAACAAGACCCAGGCGGACCGGTACGATGCGATAAAAATGCTGGTCTACAGGCTTCGCTCCAAGCTGGGCCCCCAGCTCTGCCGCCGCATCAAGAACAAGCGCAACCAAGGCTGGATCTATCTGCAATCCGGCAAGTTTCCGAAAAGAACCCATTTATAAAACCGATTCGGATTTTTTCTCCGACGTTAAAGCAATCTGAAAGTAACCCCGTCATTATTGTGTGTTTGTGGGGGTTAGTGTAATATGAACACTATCGTGGTTAGGGGCAGTTCTTATCATCATGCAAAAACACCATCCGTCTGAAATGAAACGGATGTAAATTGAAGTGCTGCGAATTTAGATTCTGTTTGCAGAAACAACGTCGCCTGTAGTTGCAGGTTGGTGTTGTTAGTGTTTTTCTGCAGAAAAGAAACAATTTAATTACGGCGGTGAACCTATTTCGCTTCAATTCAAGGCATCCCCGGGGAAAGCGATGTTTGTGATGGCGAAAAGATTTTAGTTGAAAGTCCGGTATAATACGATTTCTAGATAAACAGACGGCGCCGGGCAGCCTTGGTGTTCCGGCGCCGCAGAAAACCCCGGAATATTCGGACCTTGCTCTTGCCGGTATTTCCACGGAAGGGCTTTTTTTGAAAGCCATGGGAGATCTGCGGGAGGCGTTAGCGAGCTCCGAGCTGCCCTTCGATATGAATATTATAGGCTGCCGGACGCGGAAGAAAGTTTAAAAAATTAATACTTCCAAGTACGAGATCCTCCACGAAAATATCTTACAGGAAACCGTCTGCGAAGAAAAACGGTGTCGCCAAAGCGCTAGCCTGAAAACTTCCGTTGGTTCGTCATATCGACGAAAGCCGGTGTCCAGATTCCGGCACGGCCTGGATTCCGGCTTCCCTCCGCTGCTTCGAAGAGCCTCCCAGTTTCACGGTTGGCAAGCCGCCGGTCAGGTGACCTATACAGAGAACGGCCAGATAATAGTGCTCATGTCAGAGTCCTGTTATAAAAAGCTAAAAGAAGCTGGTCTTATATTGCCGGAATAAAATATAATCTGAAAATACCATGGTTTCCCGCACAATAGATCTGTTCTGAAAAGTCAGCGCGATACTTACCATGATCGGCTTGTGAATTACAGAATAGACTCATGAAAATAAAAGTCTTAATTTTTACGTCGTTGGCTTTTATGCTTGCGGCGAATGTTTTTGCCGATCCGCAGCCGTTCCCGTTCAGGAACGGCATCAAGCCGCTTACTCCGGAGCAGAAAGAATATTTAAAAACTAAAGTTGTCCGGATTAATGCCGTTATTCCGAATAAAACAGCTATGGCGAGAAGCGCGGCTTCGCCGAGCCCCAAAGCCGGTCTGCCGTCCGCGGTCACCAATTGGCAATACCTTCCCAAAGTGGGCGACCAAGGGTACCAGGGCAGTTGCGCCGCTTTCTCGACCTGCTATTATTACAAAACTTATCAAGAATCTAAAGAGCATGGATGGGGTAATCCCGATTTCAATGTTAATCCCGAGCGCGTTACCAGCCCGGCGTTCTGTTATAACATCGCCAACGATGGCTTGGACAATGGAACTTGGCCTTCGTGGATAATGCAGATGATCGTCGAACATGGCGCCGCCGCCTGGCAGGATATGCCGTACAGCCAGGCGGATTATATTACCTGGCCGACCCAGACCGCCTGGAAGAACGCTATCGCCTACCGGGCGCAAAGCGTGGCGAGTATTGATCTGAGCACCGATGCGGGTATAACGGCGCTTAAACAGCAGCTCGCCAACGGCGATCTGGCCGTTATCAGTCTTGATGTGACAGCCAGCTTCGATAATTATCCCAATGATTATGCCGGCGTGAATAATCAGGTGCTTTATGATAATTCCGGCGCATCACGAGGAGGGCATGCCCTGGCCGTGATCGGCTACGACGACGGCAAATCTTACAATGACGGAACCGGCACGAAATACGGCGCGTTTAAAATAGTCAATTCCTGGGGTTCCAGCTGGGGAATACTTGACTCGAGCGCGGCAAGCAAGGGGTTTATGTGGATAGCTTACACCTATATGCGGGATAAGAGCACGCAGGAAGCCGATACTATGGTGGACCGCACAGCTTACCAGCCCACGGTGTATGGGACTTTCGGCCTGGACCACGCCAAACGGGGAGACCTTAATATTTATTTTACGGGCGGCAGCGACAAAAACAACCCGGATTGGTCGTTTAACGCTCTGCCTAATCTGGGGGGGACCAGAACCGTTCATCAGAATATTACGGTCGACTTATCCTCATATAACCCCGACCTTTATAATAAATTCTGGCTTAAAGTTAACGACTCCGCGTCCAACGCTGATACGGGGCAGATAACATACATGAGCGTCCAGCAGGCGGGCGGCACGGAAAAAATTTCAACCGATACGCCAAAAAATACGCAAAATGGAAGCGATGTCTATGTGCAGCTTTATGATACCGGGGGGCACGCCGCACTAAATCCTTCGTTCGCTCAGATTAACGTTTCCAGCCTTACAGCCGCATGGACCGCGGTGCCGGGCACAAGTTATGTGGCCGTGCTGGCTTCCGATGCCGGTTACGCGAATATCGTGTCCTCGGTCACGCAGGCTTCGAATTCCCTGGTGTTCATCAACCTCGCAGCCGGTAACCAATATTACTTCCAAGTAAAAATATCGACAGAATCGGACGAGGACTATTTTTATAACCGTATTTCGACGTATACATTGCCCGGAACCTGGGCTAACGCGACTTCAATGTCCTCCGCGCGATATTATCACACCGCCACGCTGCTGTTCAACGGCAAGGCGCTTGTGGCGGGCGGGGGGAGTGCCGGCGCCGCATTGTATGACCAGAATACTAACGTCTGGACGAGCGGGGGGGCGATGGCTACGGGAAGATATTACAATGCCGCCGTTATACTGCCTGATGGCAAGGTGTTGGTAACGGGCGGCTATAATGCTTCTTATCTCAATTCCGCCGAATCTTATGACCAGAATACAAACTCCTGGTCGAGCGCCGGCGCGATGTCGTCCGCGCGTGGATATCACACCGCCACGCTCTTGCCGAACGGCAAGGCGCTTATAACGGGTGGATACAATGGCGCATATCTTAATTCCGCCGAATCTTACGACCCTAATACAAATACCTGGTCAAGCGCGGGTACGATGTCGTCCGCGCGGCGATATCACACCGCCACGCTCTTGCCGAACGGCAAGGTGCTTGTGACCGGCGGCTATAGCGGTTCATCTTATCTTTCTTCCGCCGAGCTTTACGATCCCAACACCAACACCTGGTCAAGCGCCGGCGCGATGGCGTCCGCGCGTGGATATCACACCGCCACGCTGTTGTCCAACGGCAAAGTGCTCGTGGCCGGCGGCGTCGGCAGCGGTTATCTTTCTTCCGCTGAGATTTACGATCAGAATACGAACACCTGGTCAAGCGCGGGAACGATGTCTTCCTCTCGATATCGCCACACCGCTGCGCTGCTGCCCAACGGCAAGGCGCTTATAGCCGGCGGTTATAGCGGTTCATCCTATCTTTCCTCCGCCGAGCTTTATGACCCGAACGCCGATAGCTGGATAAGCGCGGGCTCGATGTCTTCCGCGCGCGGATACCACACCACCACCCTGTTGCCGAACGGCAAAGCGCTTCTGGCGGGCGGTTATAACGGGGCCGTTCTTCCCTCCGCCGAACTTTTCTCGTATTATCCGATAATATTGACCTCTTTAAATCCGGCGTTCACGCAGATCAATTCCTCCAGCCTGACCCTAACTTGGGCTTCGATTCCAGGCGCAAATTACACCGTTGCGCTGTCATCGGACGCGAATTTCATGAATATCATATCTTCAGTCAACCAAAGCGGAAACACGGGTGTTTTCACCGGTCTTTTGGGCGCGACGCGATATTATTTCGAAGTCAAGCTTTCTACTGAGGCGGAATGGGCGTATGTGGGCAGCAGAATATCATCCGCTACTCTGGCGGTTATGCCTAATTCGCCCTCAGGGCCGGTATTTACGCAAGTCTACACGAGCAGTATGACGGTCAATTGGTCGTCCGGAACCGCCGTGTCCGGCTATAATCCGGCTGGTATGCTGTACAAAGTGGAAGTGTCGACGGCTGCGGGATTTAACCCGGTATTCGCATCGTCGCAAACTTATGATCTGAGCGCCGGATTTATTAATTTAACGCCTGCCACTACTTATTATGCACATGCGCAAGCGGTAAACCAGGGCGGCGCCGCAACTTTATTTGTGGTATTGGGTTCGACCTTGATGCCCGCGGCCATGCCCGGGCAGCCGACGGGTGCGGTATATACGCAAGTCTATGCCAGCAGCATGACCGTGAACTGGTCGTCCGGCACCGCCGCGTCGGGCTACGATCCTGCGGGCACGCTGTACAAAGTGGAGCTGTCTACCGCGTCCGGTTTCAATCCGGTGTTTAATTCGTCGCAGACCTATAATTTGAACGCCGGGTTCGCTAATTTAATTCCGAACACGACATATTACGCCAGGTCACAGGCCATAAACCAAGGCGGCGCCGCCACCGCATTTGCGGTATTGGGTTCGACCTTGATGCCCGCGGCCATACCCGGACAACCCATGGGGGCGGCATATACTGAAATCTATACCAGCAGCATGACGGTTAACTGGTCGTCCGGAACCGTCGCGTCCGGTTACAATCCAGCCGGCACGCTATACAAAGTGGAACTGTCTACCGAGTCAGGATTCAGTCCGATGTTTGATTCATCGAAGACCTATAATTTGAGCGCTGGGTTCGCTAATTTAACGCCGAATACGACATATTACGCCAGGTCGCAAGCCATAAACCAAGGCGGCGCCGCTACCGCATTTGCGGTATTGGGCTCGACCTTGATGCCCGCGGCCATCCCCGGACAACCCATGGAGGCGGCATATACTGAAATCTATACCAGCAGCATGACGGTTAACTGGTCGTCCGGAACCGCCGCGTCCGGTTACAATCCGGCCGGCACGCTATACAAAGTGGAACTGTCTACCGCGTCAGGTTTTAGTCCGATGTTTAATTCATCGCAGACTTATAATTTGAGCGCCGGGTTCGCTAATTTAACGCCGAATACGACATATTACGCCAGGTCGCAAGCCATAAACCAAGGCGGCGCCGCCACTTTATTTATGGTATTGGGTTCGACCTCGATACCCGCGGTCATGCCCGGGCAGCCTGTAGGCGCGGTATATACTCAAGTCTACACCAGCAGCATGACGGTCAACTGGTCGTCGGGAACCATCCTGACGGGCTATAATTCGGCCGGTACGCAGTATAAAGTGGAACTATCTACGGCAGCTGGTTTCGTGATTGTGGCGGGTTCTTCGCTGACCTACGATCTTAATGCCGGATTTATAGGATTAACTCCGAACACCACATACTACGCCAGGTCACAAGCGGTAAATCAAAGCGGCGGCGCCACTTCATTTGCGCTTTTGGGGTCAACGACTACTTCGGCTGTTATGCCGAATTTGATAGCGGGGTCCGCATTTACACAAGTTGACACTACCAGTATGACAGTAAGCTGGTCGTCAGGTACTGCGGTGCTTGGGTACAATCCCGCCGGGACTTTGTATCAGGCTTATATCTCAACCGCGTCAAATTTTAGGACGGTGGTTACATCGGCGACTGTGGATACCTCGGCGGTGTTCGCCGGTCTTGTCCCGAACACGACCTACTATTTGCGCGTGCGCGCTGTCGGATATGGCGGAGCCACGACCGGATACGATACGACGGCCTCCACCACCACGCTTCCTTCGGTACCTTTGGCCAGGGCATATTCAGGTCTGACAGGGACTGCGTTCAGCCTGAACTGGGCCGCGAACGGAAACCCTGCCGGGACTATTTACAACGCCGACATTTCTACGGCAGAGGATTTCACCGGCGATCTGGTTTCATACGCGACTATAAATGTTACGGCATCGTTCACGGACCTTGTTCCGAACACGACTTACTATGGCAGGGTGAGGGTTGAAGCGGCTGCCCCGTCGGCGTATACGGCGCTGGGTCCGGCGCTTACGCCGGCTAACACGCCCTCGGCGGCTGCGGTCCCGTTCAGCGGGCTGGGTTCCGGGCAGGTCACGGTCGCGTGGGAGGCCGCAGGCAACCCCGCCGGGACAAATTACACGCTTAAGGTCTCCACCGCCTCCGATTTCAGCGGCGCACAGGATATAATCCAGACAGGGATCACGGCGACAAGTTCGACAACCGCTTCTCTGGTTCCGAATACGACCTATTTCTTCGGGGTCAACGCGGCAAACAGCGCAAATGCGCAGACTACGTATCTAACCATCGGCTCAACTGCGACGCTGGCGAACGCGCCTCTTGCGGTTGGCATAAGCTGGGTGGTGAATAACGCGCTGACCGCGAACTGGCTGGCTAACGGCAACCCGTCGGTGACCTTATATCAGGCAGATATTTCAACCGCGTCGAATTTCGGGACAGTGACCACATCTGCGACCGTTAACACATCGGCCGGGTTTGTGGATCTGGTCCCGAACACTACCTATTATCTGCGCGTGCGCGCCGTCAACAAGGCCGGAACGCCCACCGGCTACGCCGCTCTGGGCTCAACAACGACCTTGCCCAATCCTCCTGCCGCGGCCGCATACACGGCGGTTTCCGTATCAGGTTTGACGGCGAGCTGGACCGCTAACGGCAACCCAGCCGGCACGTTTTACCGCGCCGATATTTCAACCGCGTCAGGTTTCACGGGAACAATGATCTCCTCAGTGACAGCGAATCTGAACGCCATATTTACGGCGTTGTCCGCCAACACTACCTGGTACGGCAGAGTACGCGTTGAAGGCGCGACGCCGTCCGATTATATGCCGCTTGGCGGGACCGTGACGCTGGCAAATCAGCCCTTGTCCGGCGCTATTACAGCGGTCGGGACAGATAATGTGTCCTTGTCGTGGGGCGACAATGGCAACCCGTACGGGACGGTATATCAGGCTTATATTTCGACCGCGTCAAATTTCGGGACAGTGATCGCATCTGTTACCGTGAACACAACGGCGGAATTTTCGGGTCTTGTCCCTAACACGACCTATTATCTGCGCGCGCGGGCCGTTGGATACGACGGGACGGCGACCGTATACGATACGGTATTATCCACAATAACGCTGCCAGCGGCGCCTTTGGCCGCGCCGTTTTCAGGAGTAACCGCAGTCGAATTCATGGTAAACTGGGTCGCGAATGGCAACCCGTCAGGGACTATTTACAAGGCTGACATTTCGACAACATCCGATTTTACAGGCGATTTGGTTTCATCCGCTACAATACGCACCACAGCGCTGTTCACAGGTCTTGTCCCTAATACGACTTATTATGGCAGGGTCAGAGCGGAAGCGGCTGCCCCGTCGGCGTATACGGCGCTGGGTCCGGCGCTTACGCCGGCTAACACGCCCTCGGCGGCGGCGGTCCCGTTCAGCGGGCTGGGTTCCGGGCAGGTCACGGTCGCGTGGGAGGCCGCAGGCAACCCCGCCGGAACAAATTACACGCTTAAGGTCTCCACCGCCTCCGATTTCAGCGGCGCACAGGATATAATCCAGACAGGGATCACGGCGACAAGTTCGACAACCGCTTCCCTGGTTCCGAATACGACCTATTTCTTCGGGGTCAACGCGGCAAACAGCGCAAATGCGCAGACTACATATCTAACCATCGGCTCAACTGCGACGCTGGCGAACGCGCCTCTTGCGGCTGGCATAAGCGGGGTGGGGAATAACGCGCTGACCGCGAACTGGATGGCTAATGGAAATCCAGCCGGTACATTGTATAAGGCCGACATTTCAACCGCTTTAAATTTCAGTATAGCGGTGACATCGGCGACCATCAATACGACGGCGGGTTTTGCGGGCCTTATCGCGAACACGACGTATTATCTGCGCGTGCGCGCCGTCAACAAGGCCGGAACGCCCACCGGCTACGCCGCTCTGGGCTCAATAACGACCTTGCCCAATCCTCCTGCCGCGGCCGCATATACGGCGGTTTCCGTGTCGTGGCTGACGGCGAACTGGACCGCTAACGGCAACCCAGCCGGCACGCTTTACCGCGCCGATATTTCAACCGCGTCCGACTTTACGATGATATCGAATTCCTCAGTGACGGCGAATCTGAACGCCGTATTTACGGCGTTGTCCGCCAACACTACCTGGTACGGCAGAGTACGCGTTGAAGGCGCGACGCCGTCCGATTATACGCCGCTTGGCGGGACCGCGACGCTGGCAAATCAGCCCTTGTCCGGCGCTATTACAGCGGCCGGGATAGATAATGTGTCCTTGTCGTGGGGCGACAATGGCAACCCGTACGGGACGGTATATCAGGCTTATATTTCGACCGCGTCGAATTTCGGGACAGTGATCGCATCTGTTACCTTGAACACAACGGCGGGATTCTCGGGTCTGGTCCCGAACACGACCTATTATGCGCGCGTGCAGGCTTTGAACCATAGCGGTGTGCCGACTTCCTTTGCGCTCATTTCGGCAACAATAACTCTTGTTGCGCAACCGCTCGCGGGTCAGCCTTCCGGCATTGCCGCGTCTTCCATAACCGCCAACTGGAGCCCCAACGGGAATCCGGCATGGACGCAATATATAGTTGAGATATCAAGCAACGATTTTGCGAGCGTGGCCGGCTCCAGCGGCACGATAAGCGCCAGCGCCACCTTTGCCGGGCTTGTTCCCAATACGACCTATTACTTCCGCGTATTGTCGACCGGCGGCAACGGCCGATCAACGGCGTGGGTCGTCTTGCCGTCCGCGCGGACGTCGCTCGCTTTGCCGGGCCGGGCCGGCGTTGTTTTCACGGCGGTGGGCGTGTCCAGCGCGGCGTTGCAGTGGACAAGCGGCGGCAACGGTCCGGACACGCAGTATTTATGTCAGATTTCAACCAATAATTTCTCCACGCTGAATTTTACCTCGGTAACTTACAATACTTCGTCATGGTTCGGCGCCGGCGGGGCTGGTCCAGCCCTGCAGGCCAACACCGCGTATTATTTCCGGGTGCGGGCGGCCAACGGTGAGACGGGCACGGCGGATGTCCCGCTGGGGTCAATTGTGACCTTAACTTACGCGCCGGGCGCGACTACGGTCCTTGCGGTAACCTCGGCCGCGATAAGCCTGGATTGGCTGCCCAACGGCAATCCCGAACCCGGAACCAGTTACGAAGTCTGGCGGGATACCCAATCCGGTTTTATTAATCCCGTAAAAGCGACAATTTCCACGAGCGCGCTGATCATCGACGGGCTGGCTTCTAAAACGACTTATTACTTTAAGGTTCGTTCTGTAGGTTTGGCCGGCGAGTTCAGCGGCTTTGACGACACGATAAGCACAAAAACTTATCCCGCCCAGCCGGGCGCCATTACTTTGAACGGGACCGCTCTTGGAGTTTCATCGCTAAGCTGGACATGGAACGACGCGGGTGGGGAGGACGGCTACAGGGTAATAAATTCAACCGGCGGGAATATCTCCGGCGGTCTTGCGTCGTATATCATAAATTGGCCTGAAATTAATCTTTCCGCCAACACCGCCTATTCCCGCAGGATAGAGGCATTTAATATTTCCGGAGTTTCCATCTCGGCCCTGGCGACCCGCTACACGCTCGCAGCTCCTCCGATAGGCTTTGCGCTGGCCGGAGTGTACTTTACTTCAGCCGCGGTACAATGGTCCGCCGGTGCAAATCCGGCCGGGACGAATTATGAAGTCGAATATTGGGCCGCGGGTGGTTCGACAAATACGGTGACGGTCGCCGCGACCAGCGCTACATTAACCGGCCTTGAGGGAGGGGCGTTTATTTATTCGATGGTCCGCGCTATAAATGGGGATAATATCCCAACTTCTTATGATATAACGCTTTCGACCCTTATTCCCGCTACTGTGACGACCATTTCTTCAAATGAGGGCAAGCTGGTCACGTTCCAGGGACCTTCCGGTGAAATCAGGATCGATATCCCGCCAAATACATTCAATGAAGACGTGCAAATTACTGTCAGGACGCCCGCTCCGCCGGATTGCCAACCGGCGACCGGCGACTTAACGTCCCTGGCCACCCCGGTTTGTGTCGAACTTACGCTCGATAAGCCCTTGCAGCCCGCAAAGAATGTTGAAATCAGTATGTCATACCGGGACTCGGATACGGGAGGCTTGGATGAAAATAAATTTGTCGTCGCTTATTATGATAACACCCATTCGGCATGGGTGCCTATCCTCTCGATCAGGGATGCCGCGGCGAATAAAGTAACAGGGGAAGCCGGCCATTTCTCGGTTTTTCAGATAATGCAGGCCATTCCGGCGCAAGATCTGTCAAAGGTCACTATAGGTCCGAATATCCTGAGGCCGAGCCGGGCACCATCGCAGTTAATGACTTTCAGAAATCTTCCGGCGGGCGCCAGAGTGCGCGTTTATACGCTGGTCGGCGAACTTCTGCATGATACGACCGAAAATGCCGGTCTCGCCGTATGGAATGGACGAAACCGGTCCGGCAAACAGATTGCCAGCGGTATTTATATAGTTTTGATCGAAGCCGGCGGAAAGAAAAAAGTCTTTAGAGTGGCGGTGGAAAGATGAAGAACGGGAAACCGGCGATAAAAATATCGTCCATTGCCTGCCTGTTAATTGGAATGGGCTGCTGCCTTCTTACTTTCTCCGCCGCTTCTTTCGCCGCCTTTGCCGCCGACGACAAAGGCACTTCCACGGGCCAGTTTCTAAAACTCGGCGCCGGAGCGCGGGCCGAGGGATTGGGGGAGGCCTATTCCGCGGCCGCCGATGACGCAAGCGCGGTATACTGGAATCCGGCGGCTTTATCGCAGGTCGGAGACGTTTCTGCGACATTCATGCATGCCGCGCTCCTGGCGGATATTTCCTATGAATATTTAGGCTATGGACAAAGGCTTGGAAACAGCGGCGTTCTTGGGTTAGGCGTTCAATATTTATCCATGCCCGTTTTTCATGAAACGGACCAGTCAGGTTTTGAAACCGGGGCCGGATTCAGCCCCGGCGATATGGGCGTGACGCTCGCCTATTCTTTCCCGCTGGGTGAGAAATACAGCGCGGGAGTATCCGGAAAATACATTCGTTCTAAAATTGACAAAACAGCCTCGACCTTCGCGTCGGATCTGGGGATACTGGCTAGGCCCTTCGGAAATGATTTAAGGCTTTCTTTTGTGGTTCAGAATCTAGGCGGCAGTTTAAAGTTTGAACAAAAATCGGACCCTTTACCGCTTAATGTGAAGGCTGGGGGATCTTTACCCGTCGCGAAAGACTGGCTTGTGAATTTGGACGTGAATTTCCCCAGGGATAATCGCGTTTATGCGGCGCTTGGAACCGAGTACCGCCTGAAGTATGACGAGGATTCTGGCTTTGCCGGCAGACTGGGGTTTAACACCAGGACGCTTGGCGATATCGGCGGCTTCAGCGGTATTTCCGCGGGCGCCGGGATAGATCATAAACAATTCAGGCTGGATTATGCTTTTCTGCCGTTCGGCGCGCTCGGAATGACGCACAGGATCTCTGTAACGGTCGGATTCGGAAAACCGGGCGCAGCCAAGGCTTCCGCTAAGGATTTGGGAGCGGCCGGGGCCGCGGTAAAAAATGACGGCGTCCCGGCGATTTCCACTAGTGTCGTCGCCGTTGTCCTAGCAAAGGTTTCCGATCCTAAAGTCCTAGCGTGGATCATTCAGCTGAAAAGTCCGGATTGGGAGGTGCGCCGCAAAGCCGTTTTTGAGCTGGGAAAAGCGAAGGCGATCGAAGCGACGGAGCCGCTGCTGGAGCTGTTGGACGACGAGAACTCGAAAGTCTGCGGCGCAGCCGCCCTGGCGCTGGGCCATATAGGCGACAAGCGGGCGCTAGAGCCGCTGATGGAAAGGCTGGAGGATGAATCCGCCTATGTCCGCGCTTCCGCCGCCCGTGCGCTGGCCAACCTCGGTGAGAAGGGCGCCGCAAAGGCGCTTAAAACCGCATTACAAGATGGTTCCTCCCAAGTCCGAAAAGCCGCGGGAGAAGCGCTTAAAGAACTCGCTTCTAAATAATGAACATTACCTGAAAACTTCAACTGGTTTTCAGTTTAGATAACCTGAACCCGGAGACTTTCGCCTCCGGGTTTTGTTCGGCGTTTTGGCGCTAAAAAGGCTGTTCAGCAATGAAAATTTGACGCGGAATGCGTTTAGTGTTAGAATATTCTTACTACTACTAATGGTGGCGGGGAGGGGCGTAGGCACTAGATATTGTGGTTTTACCGTCTGAGGGGAGTTCCCCCGGCGAGGCCCCCGCGTCGGCTGGCAATAAGCCCGCGCGTTACCATCGCAGCAAGCGCGGGGACCTTGTAGAAGGGGTTCAGCGAGCGGACCGCCGAAGGCGGTAAAGCGAGCGACGAAGGGGGACATAGGCCCCCTCGTGGGGTGGACTTAGCGGCAGTCTTGCGCTGCTAATGGACACAATTCAGCAGAGCAGGCATCTGGCCGGAGTCCCATTAGAGGCCAGGCGTTATTCGCCCCGATCGCTTTGCAGTGCGAGCGGGGTGCGACAATAAAGGAGAAAGCAGATGAAATGTCCATTTTGCGGCGCGGAAGACACTAAAGTCACCGACAGCCGCGACTCGTCCGAAGCCTTCGAGATAAGGCGGCGGCGCGAATGCGAGAAGTGCGCCAAACGCTTCACCACTTACGAGCGTATAGAGTCGCACCCGCTGGTCGTCATCAAGAAAGACGGCCGGCGCGAGGAGTTCTCGAAAGAGAAGCTGATGAGCGGGCTGGTAAAATCCTGCCAGAAGCGCGAAGTCAGCGTGGAAAAAATAGAGGAGGCCGTGAGGGAAATAGAGGGCGCTTTAAGGAACGAGGACAAGACCGAAATCCCCAGCGCGCTGATCGGCGAGCTGGTGGCCAAAAAGCTTAAAAAGCTCGACAAGGTCGCGTATATACGGTTCGCGTCCATCTATAAAGATTTCGAGGACGTGACGGATTTTGAGAAAGAGATCAAATCGATAAAGCAATTAGGAGGAGTACGATGAACGAATTTTTACCGAAAGTCATAAAGAAACGCGACGGGAAAGTGGCGCCTTTCAACATAGAGAAGATAAAGAGCGCTATCTATAAAGCGGCCTACACCCTGGGCGGCCGCGACGAAGAGAAGGCCGTGGAAGTCGCCCATGAGGTGGCCCGCCGCCTGAACAACAATTTTACCGCGCATAACAAGATCCCTACCGTCGACGACAGCAACTCCGTCTGCGTGGAGGTCCTGCGCGAGAAAGGCTTCGACCGCACGGCCGACAAGTTCGAATCCTACGCCCTGGACCGCCAGCGCGTGCGTAAGAGCGGCCTCACGGTCAAGAAGAAGAGCGCCCGCGTCGATATCACGGACCAGATGCTGCTGGTGCAGTCCATCACCAACGAGACCATAGAGCCGTTCGACCGCAAAAAGCTGGCCGACGCGCTGGAGAAGGAATATCTGCTTTCGCGGGACCTGGCCGAGATGATAGCCAAAGAGACCGAGAACGACGCCTACGAACTGTCGGACAAGTACGGCACCAAGAATTTCGACACGCAGTTCCTGCGCCGCATTTCCGAATCGCACCTGTCCATGATGGGCATCCCGCTCAAGAACAGCGCGCTGGCCATGCCGCTGTCCACCATCGAGTCCCTGGTTATAGGCAACAGCAAGGAAAATTCAAACATCACCTCGAATAATCCCGAGGCGGTCAACCTCGGCATAGCGGAATACGTGCTGAAACAGTACAATCTGCGCAAGGTCTTCTCCGAGGAGATAGCCGAGGCTCACAATAACGGGGCCATCCATATCCACGATCTGGGCTACCCCCAGCGCGTGTACTGCTCAAGCCATTCGGTGGAATATATAAAGAAATACGGCCTGAACAAGATAGTCTCTAATCTTCAGAACAAGTCCAATCCGGCCAAGTCCGCCATGGTCCTTAACGGCCATATCCAGACCTTCCTCGCGTCCATGCAGTCCCGCTACGCCGGCGCTCTGGGGTTCGGCTTCCTCAATATTCTGTACGCGCCGATGCTCAACTGCCCCGAAATACTGGTGGAAGGCGAGCTTGAGGGCAAGACGGTCAAGATAAAAAAAGACGTCCTGGAGGCCATGGCGGAGGCCGGAACGGTCTCGTATACCGACGGGACCAGCGCGCCTTATTTCAAGAAGACAGGCGAGACCCGCGAGCTGGTAAAGCTCTCAAAGAAAGAGATGCGCCAGATAGCGCAGAACCTGATCTTCTCGGCCAGCCAGAACGCGTTCAGCCGCGGCGGCCAGACCCTGTTCATAGACTTCAACATGCATACCGGCGTGCCGCAGTACATGCATAATGTGCCGGCCATGGGCCCGGGCGGCATGTATATGATAGAGGATAAGGACGGCCGCATAGAAATGTCGGACACGGCGCCGCGCTTTAAAGGCGTGGAAGGCGATTCGCGCAACGGCGACGTCGTCCATCCAGCGGACGGACGCAAGTTCATAACCTACGGCGATCCCCGCATGGTGAAGACCGCGCAGGAATTCGCCATCGAGCTGATGAAAGTCTGGGAGGACGGAGACAAGTACGGCATCCAGTTCGCTTTCCCCAAATGCGACCTTCATGTCAGCAAAGAGGCCCTGGAGAACCCGGACGAAAGGGCGGTCTTCGAGTATGGCTGCCGCCTGGCCGCTAAGAACGGCTCCACCTATTTCATGTTCGACCGCGACGGCGCGGGCGCGACGCTCGCCCAGTGCTGCCGCCTAAAGGAAAAGGTCACCGATCCGTATCTGCTCAAGCATCCGGAGCGCATCCGCTTCACGGGCTTCCAGAACGTGACCATAAACCTGCCGCAGGCCGCTTTTAAGGGCAAGACCCTGCCCGGCACGCTCAAGCAGATAGACAAGGCGCTGGAGCTGGCGGTCAAGGCCCACCTGCAGAAGAAGGCTTATACGCAGACCCTGCTCGACACCGACGGCAGCCCGCTGCGCTCGCTGGGACTGCTCTCGGACGACGGCACTCCTTACGTCGACCTTAACAAGGCCACTTATATAATGGGCCTCATCGGCCTTAACGAAACGGTCCAGTTCCTGACCGGGAAAGAACTTCACGAAACCAAAGAAGCTTACGAGACCGGCCTGCGCGTGGTCGACCACATGCACCAGAAGATCAACAGCCTGCGCGCCAAGCACGGCCTGAAGATCACGCTTGAGGAAACCCCGGCGGAATCGGCCACGCAGAAGCTGGCCAAGGGCGACCTGAGCAGGTTCCCGGAATCCCGGAAAGTGATAAAGGGCGATATTAAGAAGGCCCCTTATTACACCAACTCCGTGCACCTGAACCCCGGAGCCGACGTCTCCATCATAGACCGGATAGAACTCCAGTCCAAGTTCCACGACATGATCGAGTCGGGTTCCATCATTCATGTCTACTGCGGCGAGTCCCAGATCCCGCCCGCCTCCATCGCCACGCTTGTGGAGCGGACCTACCGCAACACCCGGGCTTCGCAGATCACCGTGTCGCCGGAGTTCACGCACTGCAATAACTGCCACTCCAATTATTTCGGCTTCAAGGAGAAGTGCGGCAAATGCGGCAGCGCCGATGTTACCATGCGCACCAAGATCGTGGGGTATTTCTCGAATCTCAACTGCTGGAACGATTCGCAACTCGGCATCAGCAAAGCGCGCGAGTCCGTGGCGAACCAATACGCCAGCTTCGCGCCCAGCGTCGCCTGGCTTTACGAGGAGGACCACTCCAAAAAAGTGATGGTCTTCGGAAAAGCGGGCTGCGAGATGTGCGAAGAGGCTAAGACCAGCCTGACCAAGGCACTCAAAGAGCAGGGCGTCGAGGTCCCCGTGGAATTCTACGACCTCACGAACGAGGACAGCCGCATGGCTGCCGCCAAATGGAACGTGCCGCTGGACCCCATTCCCACGGTGCTAGTGAAGAACAACGGTACGCTGAACCGCTACGAGCTGGAATTCAAGCGCGGCAAGCCGCTCCACCGCAAAGAAGTGGAATACATCAAGATGGTGGAAGACGCCTATACGGTAAAGGCCTCGAAGTAGGCGTCCCCGAAACGGTTTTCTTGACTATTAGCCACAAAAAGGCACAGAAAGCACAAAAAAGAAAAGCGGGAGAAGGAATTAACATGGATATACAGGATGGTCAGGATCTGATATTTTGAATTTTTATCCTGTTCATCCATGTGAATATTTGAATTTTTGCCGCTGTTTCGTTAAAATCTCCGGAATAAACACGAAGTACACAAAGTTCAGAACAGCTAAGGACACTAAGTTTTTTCGGAGATTATCTTCGTGAACTTTCTGTGCAGAACTTTGTGTCCTTAGTGTTTAATTTGTTCGTGTTCATGTCTGATGCGGTTAATATCTTAAGTTCTTCGACTTCCCGGTTTCGATTTAGCAGTATTCAAATCACATGAAGATACGCGCGGCGCTGGGTTTTAACCTGATAGATTACCCCGGCAAAATAGCAGCTGTGGCCTTCGCCCCGGGGTGCGACTACTTATGCCCGGCCTGCCACGCCAAACCCCTTCTGAACGAGGGCGCGCTTATCAGCGAGGATGATTTCCTTAAATATCTGGACAGCGTGCGCCGCTGGGTCAACGGCGTGGTCGTCTGCGGCGGCGAGCCCACGCTGCAGCGCGGGCTGATACGGTTCATGGGCCGGCTTAAAGCGGCGAAGCTGTCGGTGAAGCTGGATACCAACGGCGGCTCGCCGGACGTTCTGAACCGGCTGCTGGCGGAAGGTCTGGCGGATTATGTGGCTATGGACGTGAAAGGTCCGCCCGCCCTGTGGGCGAACGTGGCGGGTCGGCCCGGCGCAGATGAGGCCGCTATGCTCGAAAGCATGCGCGTGGTGGTTCGCTTCCCGGATCATGAGTTCCGGACCACGGTGGTGCCGGTAGTGAGGGACAGCGGTGAAATAAGTTTCCTGACAGCTGCGGAAATGGCAGATACGGCCAGGCTGATAGTCGAAACCACCGGCGTCAGCGATCATAAATATTTCATACAGAAATTTATCCCCAGGAAGGACGGCCTTCTGGACAAGCGGCTTGAAAGCTTCCCGGAAACCCCGCCGCAGCTGCTTGAGGATATAAAAAAAGAGGTTTCGGTCTACCTGCCCAACTGCCGGATCCGGGGATAGCGGCGGATGAAAAGAGGATAGCGGTCAGAGGGGGAATGGATAAAATATGAACAAGCTTGAAATAATCGTGCAGAAACTGAATGCCGACGTGAAGATGCCTTCTTATGCCCACGAAGGGGACGCCGGCGTGGACCTGTATTCCACGATAGATCACGTTTTACAGCCCGGAGCGCGCGCGCTTATCCCTACCGGGCTCAAGATGGCCATCCCGCAGGGCTACGAAGGCCAGGTCCGCCCTAAATCCGGGCTGGCCCTCAAACATGGCATCACGGTTCTAAACACCCCCGGCACCGTAGACGCCCCTTACCGCGGTGAAGTCGGCGTCATCCTTATCAATCTGGACCCTAAAACTCCGTACGAGATAAAGAAGGGCGAAAAGGTCGCCCAGATGGTTTTCAGTAAAGTCGAGTATTCCGCTTTTACCGAGGCTGAAGAGCTCGCCGCCACCACAAGAGGCGAAGGCGGCTACGGCAGCACCGGCAAAAACTGATAAGCCGCTTTTCCTGTCTGAAGCCTGTCCGATAAGTCATCGGACAGGCTTTTGTATTTATATAAATTCCTTTATTCGGTCCGATAGGATGGAAACAGAGATTCACCTTGATGGACAGGATATACAGGATAAAATTGGAGATCATAAATCCTGTTCATCCTGTACATCGATGTTAAATCCCTGCCGTATGTTCCGGTTTATTAAATATAGCCACAATAAGGCACATAGAACACAAACAAAACCCCGCGAAGGCGCAAAGAAAATGGAAACTTTCATCATTAGATAAGTCCGGGCGCGGAGTTTTTCTTCCGCCGCTGCGAACCTCTGCGCCCCAATTACCTTCATTATCTTCGACAAGGCTCTGCATGATGCCTTGTGGTCGTTCATCCCTTCCGTTATGACAGGCGTTGTTAAACCGCCGGCTTAATTAAAGATATGTTCTGTAAACCGCCGCTCCTGGGTCAAAAAATATAAGCGCTCTGGTTCTCCGGCCTCATGGAATTCCCCGTCAAACGGGGTAAACTTATGTTATGGGGTTCTATCGCAGGAGGGAGCGCCGATGAAAATATTGATGACAGCCGTTATCTTAAGTCTGGCCGGGAGCGTGCGGGCCGCCGAATTCACTGACCTAACGGTGAAAGCTTCGGACCTGAAAGCGGCGGCGGCCGAGGCCGCCGCGGTAATGCCGGAGAGAGCGGCGCGGAATAACGTGATCACTATCTATTTCTGCGGCACCGCCATAACAAAGGAGTGGTGGAAAGGTCCGGACGCGCACAGCCCGGACGGCTCAGCCGGCTTCTGGTCCCCCGAACTGGTCTCGACCCTTTTTCATGAGCAGGATAACGCTTCCTATAAGCTCGTGGTCAACGGGATAGGGACGGACGAGACGCCCGGCTCCGCTTCCTCGCCCGCTGTAAAACCCCCCGCGGACGGAAGGACCGATATTGATTCCGTCGGGAACAAGGGCCTGTACGGGCAGGCCTTTCCCAGCTCCAGGCTGGCGGACCGCGGCTGGGAGACCTGCATAGGCGAAGCCGAAGCCTATATAAATTCCGTCCTGTCCTCGACCGCCGGCGATGTGACGCTCAACCTGGTCGGACATAGCCGCGGCGGAGTGCTGACGATGATGACGGCCAACAGGGTTAAAGACAACCCGAGGATAAAAGCTATAAATGTCCTGGCGCTGGACCCCGTCCCCGGCGACGGCTCGGTGCCGGATGGCACCTATCTGCTTAACGAAAAAGTGAAGAACTATGTCGGAATATACTCGGAGGACGAGAGGACCGAAATGTTCGAGCCCGTTGTCCCGGCCGCCGAGCCCGGAACAAAAGTATGGCTGCTGACGCTGCCCGGAAGCCACGAGGCCATGGTAGGGAACTCGCAGAAGGACGGACACTCCTCTGGAGATCATTATTACTCCTCTGACAACGGGGACGGAAACACGCATCTTCCCGAATTGGAGCCGGTGGGAAGGCTGACCAAAATTATCGCGTCGGAACTGCTCGCTTCGCAGGATTGGGGCGGCGTCAGATTCAATTGGAACTGGCGGCCGGCGACCGCCGAAGGGTCGAAGGAGGAGCTCGTTAAGACCGCTCAGGAGATGCGCTCTCCAAAAGCGGAGAAGCTGTACGAATATCAGAGAACCGTCTCGTTCCTGCCTTCGCTGGTCCCATTTTACACATCGCTGACGGCTTTCAGCGGCGGTTCCGCCCGGATGATAAGCGATTCCGACGTCAGTGCCGGCCTGCAGAACGAGCCGCGCGTCGTCTATAAGTTCGAAGGCGGGCTTATCCGCACAATGCCGCTTAACGAAGCCGTCACGGACCGTGAAACCCCCGAACAGATAGCCGGGAAGCTCGCCGAATTCGGGGGGCTGAACTGATAAAGTCCCGTTACGCATATGTTTTCCGCGGACCTGCGCGGCGCAGGCGGCGGTCTAAGCCGTAAAAACATGAGAATAAAGGAGAATGAACGCATGAAACTGTTAATACCCTTAGTATTGCTGTCCCTGAACGCCGGTCCCTGCTTTTCCGGCGGCCCGGAAAATGCGCGTGAAGAGTTGTCCGGTCTGGGAGGCGCGCAAGCGATTCTGCCCCAGATCTCCCTGCCGGACGCCGACACGCTTCAGTATTATGGCGGCGCGGCGGAGACCCGCCGGCTGCAGACTGAGGCGCTGGCCGATCCGGACAAATTCATAGACGAACATACGCCGGATGAAGTCGCTGTCGGTTTCGGCTTCGAATATTCCCGTTTCCAGGTTACTGACCCGCTCAGGATACAGGAGGCCGCCGTTAAAATGACCGTCGACCTCTCCCGCCAGCGCCTCATAGTGCAATCCCCGACCCTTAACAGGGAATTCAAGATCTCTTCCGGCGTTCAGGGGCACCGCACACCCGGCAGCGGCAAATGCTACTCGCCCGACACGCTGGAGGAAATGCACCATTCCAGCCTCTATAACAACGCGCCGATGCCCCACAGCGTGTTCTTTAACGGCAACATCGCTGTGCACGCCACCAGCGCCGCGAACGAGGCGCTGTTGGGCTCTCCGGCCTCTCACGGCTGCGTGCGTCTGTCGCGCGCGGACGCGGAGACCGTCTACGCGCTGGTCAAGGAAAACGGGAAGGCCAATACCGCGATCTGCGTGCAGGGCGTTCCGCCCAAGTGACCGCGGGAGAACGGGGGCAGGGCGTCCGTTAGAAGGATCAGCGCCGTGCCCCCGGTTCAGGCATGATAGTTTTTTAGTATTAATATCTGTTAAACCGGGGGCTTAACTAGAAGCGTTATTCATAAGCCGCCGCTCCTGGGTCAAAAAACAGGAGCTGGCTGGTGCCCCGGCCTCAGGGAATCAGCCGGCGCACGAAGTAGACTTATATTAGAAGGAACTCTAAGGGGCGTGTCAGCGCGGTCGGGACCGGAACAGAGCCGGTATACTGATAGCACGGAGGGACAAATGAAACTAATAATAAGTTTAATAATGGCAATGATGTCTTTGACGCCGGCGATTTTTGCCGGAAGTTTTGAGCAGCTCGGCTCCGCCGCGGGCCCGGAAAATAGCGCGATCGAGGTGACAGTCGCGCGGCCGGCGCCGGAATACAGTATTGAAGAGCATAAAGCGGAAGTGAGAGCGATGGCGGACCTGATGCTTCAGCATCCCGCCTTATTTACCGCGAATCAGCTTAAAGACCTGATGGCTGACCTTGACGCGATCCTGGGCAGGATCGCCAGGTCTTCCCCGGAAAGGAACGAATTTAACGCGCTTAGGGAGGCCGTAAGCAAAGAACTGAATAACCGCACCGGCGGCGAGAGGCTGCTGCCTTTCGTTCTCAGGCAGATGAAGGCGGAGGTGCGCGAAAAGGCCGAGGCCATACTTAAAACCCCCGGCTCCTTTTCGCTTGGAGAGGTCGGCGGAGTTATGGCGGCCCTTGATCTCGTGCGGGCCAGCCTGCCTGAATCTTCAGATGAAAGGAAAGAGTTCGACGGTCTGAGGGGAGCCATCCATGAACTTTTCTCGGCGCATCCGTAAAGATATTTTTGTTCCGGCGGCGCTCGCCCTTATCGGGGCTGCGCCTGTTTTGGCCGCGGAACCGGCCTATCGCGAAGCCGCCGCGCCCTGGACGGCGGAGCAGGCCGTAAAACTGCCTCCGGCCATGAGCGCTGATTTCCTTATCGGGGTGGAGAAGGAGTTCGGCGCTTCAGCGGCCGCCGGATTGGCGGAGAAGAAGGAAAAGGTTTCAGGACTTGTAAAAAGATTCGGGGTTTGCGCGCTGAATGCAGAAGACCTTAAGACGGCCGATAAATACCTTGTTCCGGATTTAAAAAGGGAAGTCCGCTATTTTGCGGAGCGGGGCTGCTCAGCCGTACGCGAAGCCGCCTCCGGCCTTTCCCATGCCGCGCCGCAGTCGGCCTCGCTTTCGGATCTTCAGGGATATTTTGCATCGGGGGCTGGTTTCACTTACGAGGGTTCGGCCAGGTTCTTCGACGGCGCTGCCGGCAAGTGGCCGGCCTCGGGGCCCGTAACGGGAGGCGCTTCTTTTTCCTCCGGCAACCCCGCCCCGGTTCAGGCCTACGCGGCTAAACCTCTTTCTTCAAAAGTACCCGCTCCGTGTGAGGGCGATCCCGCCGCTGAAACCGCGAAAGCGGAGCGTCCCGCCAACATAGGGGATGATGGAATGGTTCACCAGGCCCTTGAGTACTGGGGCAAGCTGCGCAGGGAAAACTGGATAGCTTACAAAAAAGCGGAAAGCGGCCCGGAAAAAGCCAAGGCCTTTCTTAAAGCCGCGGCCGGCGCCGGTTTCGGCGGTTTGCTCAAGTACAGCAACTTGGAGGCGGTAGAGACCGACTCGGCCCGGCTGCGCTGGGACTCTAAGAACTGCTCCGGTTCAGGCGCCATCGCCGCTGATTCGGCAAAGCTGGTTTTCAACTCATGCGTTTTTATCCTGGCTCTGGCACCCATACCCACACTAAAAATTTTCAAGGCCGCTCTTGCCGGCGAAGGCTGGGCTATCGCCATTCTGATGGCCATGGGAGCCGGCACCTTAAATCATTACATAGTGCAGGTCGCGGACTAACATGAGAACAAGCTTTCTGGAGTCCGCAGAGCGATTTATTTTAGACAGTACTCAGCCGAAACTCAGTTATGCTATAGAAATTTACTTTTTGGTGCGGGATGGCCGCAAAAAAGCGCATAAAGCGAAAATAGTAATGGGTTAGCCGCAAAGATGGGCGAAAGGCATAAAAGGGAATACGAACATTATCACACAAAGGCACGAAGAAGGGGCAGAAAAAGATTAACATGGATATACAGGATGAACAGGATGGCGGATATTAGACCCTATCCTGTCCATCCATGTGAATCGCAGTTTTTGTTCTTACTTCGTAATCCGCTTCGTGGCTTTGTATGGGAATTCTTTCTGTGACTTTTGTGCCATATTATGGCTAATTCTGAAAAGTCTTCCGGAAAGGGGTCGATTAAATTCAGGCTACTAAGCCGGAGGCTTAACTGAGGACATGTTTGATAAGCCGCCGCTCCTGGGTCAAAAAACGGGGTCAGGCCGGTTCTTCGGTCTCAGGCGGTCCGCCGGCGGGCGGGGTAAACTATATCATAAGGGTTCGAAGCCGGCGCATAGAGCGCATATGGAGGATAAAAAATGAAAATGATCATAGCTATAGTCGGGGCGTTAATAGTTGCCGGAGCGAAACTTGGTTCTGCGTCAGGTTTGGATGAACTGCGGGCGAGTTGCGGTTCCGAGCCTGTTGTGATAGCCGCGCCGGCCGTGCCGGCTTCGGAGCCGGACTATGCGAATTTTGACGTGCGCAAGGTGTTCTTGATGCCGGAAAAGGAAACCTGGGCGGGCCCGTTCGCCATACAGTTTATAAAAGGAGCGGATCGCGCCGCGGTCCTGGATATCCTGAAAAGAACGGGGCTTGTGGAAGGGACAAAAGAACTCGCGGATAGCGGCCACGGTTTTTACGCGCGGATAGCCATGGATGATATGGATGACGAATTCGCCTGGGTGAAAATCATGCGGCTTACGGATTACACGTCAGTCGCGTATGTGAGCGTTAACAAGAGGCTCTGGACAAAATGAAAAAAACACTGCTGACTACGGTCTTGTCCTGTCTCCTGACCTGCGCTTCTGCCGCCGCCCAGGATTTCGACGGAGGGAAAGGCATAAATTTAAGCTCGGAACTGACCGGCATTGAGCTGTCCGTCCCATCCGCGGGTCCGGCTGGTTTCGACTACGGTTCCGCGCATAAGGGCGCAAAAACACCCGTCATAGTGACCGTGCCCGGACTGGCTTCCCAAAATATAGCGGGAGGACTGCTCAGCGCGGCGGAGGGAGCCAGCAGACATGATCCGGACAGCTATCTGGATGATAGGCTGGAAAAGATGCCCCAATGCGCCGCCATTACCGTCGTCCCGTTTAGATGGGGCAGGACATTCAGCGACACACAGAACGCTTTAGAGAGGTTCGTGCCTCAATTGGTGCAGACTTACGACGCTTATAAAAACACCGGCAGACCTGTTTACATCCTGGCCCACAGCTGGGGCGCCGTCATAATGCATGATGTTCTCCACCGGGTCGCCAGGCTCAGGCCTGATGTAAAAATAGACAAATTTATAACTCTCGGTACCCCGCTCGTGCCGCGCCTGATGATCATGGACCTTGTTTCGGGCTACGAGGTAAGGAATCAAGGCCTGCTGAGGGAGGTTTCAAAGCCCGCTAATCTCCGCTACTGGGAGAACCTGTGGTCCTCAAGGGACCCGTTCTCGAACGCCATCCCCGCCGCGGATGATAATATCCAGATAGACGCGGGTCTGGGGGATCCCGAGTTCGAGTTGTCGCAGCTCAGCGTTTCCAGGCCGGACCTCAGGCTGCAGATAAATAAGGATATAGCTCTCATCGATAACTCCCATGCCTGGCACAAATCCTATTACAATGGGTTCAAGGCGTCACTTGTAACCCTGAATAAAGAAATAGATATTGATGCGTTCGACTCGAGTGTCGCGCCGCAGCTGGCCGCCTGCATGAGATAAGGAATATAGATAAGAGAAACGAGCCCCGGATACGCAAGGGCTCGTTCTTTTTCGCGCGGCTATCTGCACAGACTCAATCCTTGGGAAGGACCTGGTATATGGCGGTATCGACCATGTAGATTGCGGAGTTCTTGCGGTTCTCCGACGCGTTGGCGTAGATCTCGGCCAGGTTTACGGCCCTTTCCAGATGTTGACGGTATTGTCCCAGGCTTTCCTTCGTCATGCGGACGGTCCGCCTTTTAGAGACTACCCGTTTGGAATCGGCCAGCCAGGCATCCCAGTTCTTGCGCAACGCGATCCTGATCGACGCGGTCGCGGGCGTCAGGGGCAGCAGCTGGATAACTTTCCCCTCGAACTTGCCGCGCGCCTTGTCTTTGGATAATTCTATCAAACCCGCGGCGGCCATCGCCTTGAGCGACTTCTTTATCGCTTCCGGTTTTAACTTGGTCGCCTCCGACAATTCCCCGACCGTGACCCAGCCCGTAGTATTCACTATATAGCTGGAGCAGATGTGCGACACGATATCCTGCGTGCGCTGCTTCCACTGCTCCATTGTCAGGGTGACGCCGAGCTGCGAGAGCGCCCTGTGGGTCGCGTTCTCGGCCAGTTCCCTGCTTGTCATGTCCGAGCCGCCGGCGGCCGGAACCGCCAGTACATGGAGCAGTTCGTCGGAGCCCGAAAGCGCCTTGAAATAAGCGCGGACAAGATCCTGGGCCTCGGAGGAATGCATCCCGATGCCAAGCGAGGCCATGATGGCCTTGAGCCGCCAGCTCTTGGGTAATTTCTTCCCGCGTTCCATATCCCAATAGCTCATGAAGGAAAGCCCCAGGCTTTTGCTTCCGCCGACGCCCTTAAAGAATTGATGCGCGCTGGAGAAGCCTTGATCTTTTCTGATCCTGCACAGTACGCTGCCGAACGCTTTAGAGGTATTCATATCCCGAATTATACCATAAAGATTAAGCCATTGGCTTAGCTGAATGTGGTTTTGATAAACCGCGCCTCCTGGGTCAAAAAATATAAGCGCGCTGGTTCTTCGGCCTCAGGGAATTAATCAACAAACAGGGTAAACTTATATTAAGAGATCCTGAGAACTGCGCGCTAAGCCGCATTCTCGGCGGGACAAATAAGGAGAGTAAAAAATGAAAAGTTACCTGTACGCGGCGGCAGCGGCATTGACTATATTTTCCGGAGCGGCTTACGCCGGTTCCGCGCTGGACCAGGCCGGTCTGGGCAAAATGGAGCTTGAGCTGCCGGTCCCGAAGGCCGAAGCGGTTCAGGCCGGGATCGTTGCCCCGTCCGCACCGCTCATTAAAACCGGAGGCAGGGCTGTTGCGGCCGCAGCTTGCGGAAAAGAACAGGATGGTCTCAAAAATTTATACGCAATATGGATTAAAAACGACTTAAGCTATCCAAGCGACAAGGCGATTGTCGAGCTGGAAATGCACAGACTTCTCAAGAGCTCAACGGACAGGGCGGAGCTTATTGAGGTGCGCATAAGGCTAAGCGAGGAACTTGATCGCGTGTCGAAATGGGAAAGTTTTTATCGGGGCTTAGCGTACCTTAATATTGAATCCCTGAAAATAAGGAAGGCCGCCGTTTTGAGTGAAAGAGAGCTGGTGGACGCCAAATTGGCGGCGATGAACTGAATATCCCGGAAGCAGGTTTTTCCAGGATGTGAAAGTGAACATCACGCCCCTTCCGTAATTTTAAAGGCGCTTTTCAGTGACTTGAGCAAAGGCTTTTTTCTGCGAGAGCGGCAGCGGTCAATGTCCGGGACCGGACAAATACAAGCCGTATAGGTGATTGAATTAATATGGAGCGGAATTAAGTATGAAAAAACCAGTGTTCGATATGATAAGTATTGCGGATCGCTCAAATACGGTGCCGAGAGGAGCCAAATATATGCGGAAAACAGCCGTACTTTTTTATTCCCTGCTGATTGCCGCCCCCGGCTTTGCATTTGCGGGGCAAACGGCTTTGGACGGCCTCAAAGCTATGGCGCAAACCGCGCCCGAAGCTGCGCCGCTGACAGTCCCGCCTGTTTTCAGGAATACTTCAGGCGCTGAAGTCACGGACGAATATAAGGACTTTTTTAAAAATGCCGATGCGCGCTTTGACGCGCAGGCCGTTGAAAAGCTCCAAAAATATAAAATTATTTTCGTGCCCGGTTTCCTTTCGGACGTGGACCCGAGCCAGCTGCCCATTCCAGGGGTAGCGCTTAAGCCGCCCCGGCATTTCGAAGAACAGATGAACTGGCTGGAAGCTTCGGGCGTGGATCATGAGCGGCTCAGCATGACGTCCGAATCCTCGGTCAAGGAGAATTCCTCCATAGTTTCCGCCGCTATCAGAGCGTCGTCCAGGCCGGTGATCCTGATAGGCCACAGCAAGGGCGGGCTTGACGCCCTTGAAGCCCTGATCTCCGACAGAAGCCTGCTTGAAAAAGTCAGGGGGTTCGTAACGCTGCAAAGCCCGTTCTTCGGCTCGCCTGTGGCCGATTATGTGACCTCAAATAGCAATCTGTATGATCTGGCGTCCGGGGTTCTGTTCGCGATGGGCGGAAATAAGGACTCCATGATAAACCTCACCTGCGCCGACAGGAAGCCGTACATGGCCGCCAATGCCGCAACCATCGCGGAGATCACGGCGGCCATTCCTGTTATCTCGGTGGCCACCTGGAAGGACTCCGTGCACGGGCAGGTCGACACGACTCTCGAACCCGTCCGCGATCTGCTGCTGGTACAGGGGATACGCAGCGACGGTGTGGTCCCGGTGGACAGCGCCCTGCTTCCCGGCGCGGACCTTATAAAGCTCTCCGGCCTCGACCATGGCGTCACGGTAAGCCCCTCCAGGTACATAAGTTTTGACAGGGTGAGATTCTTCAAGGCGCTGCTGCTGACGCTTTTTAACAGGTGAAAATCCCGGTTTCAGGTAAAACAGCCTCCGCGCGCGGGGGTTGTTTTTTTATCTCCTTGTCAGGCCATATCGGTTAAGCCAGAGGCTTAGCTATCGGTATATACGGTAAGCCGCGGCTCCTGGGTTAAAAAACAAGCCGGCTCTGGTCATTCCGCCTCATGCGGTACGTCGTTAAAGAGGGTAAACTTATAACATAAGGTTTAGGTGCTGCACGATAACTCGCATACATAACTAAATAAGGAGAGTAATAAAACAATGAAAAAAGTGATAACGATAATAGCGATGTTGGGTTTGACCGGCGGCGCCTATGCCGCTGAAGACGCCATAAAGGCGCTTAACGCCCAGGTTCCGGAAGCCGCGGTGCTGGGCGTCCCCGCAGTTGCGCCGGCGGCAGCGGTCGCAGAAGCCTCGCCGCTCCAGCAGGAATACGCTAAAAGGGCCGAGCTGTTCCAGACCGGCTCTCTTGTTTCCGTAGGCGACCTGGCCGGAGGAGGCAATCTGTTCGGAGTCCGCCACGCCGACCTGCTCACCATAGGCAAGGACGGGCAGCTGAAACAGGGAGAGGTGTATCTGTCTGTGATCTCGCAGGATAGCGGCCGTTTCGCGAACGCCGACCCCGTATACGGCATCTCGGTGAAGCTGAACAGCGAGTTTTACTATCAAGCTGACTATGTCGCTTATAACTCTGTCGTGTTAAACACGCTGAGCATGAACGTCTCGCCCGATAACAAAGGTACGGCAAGCATTGCCGTGCGGACGGTGGAGTATAATGGAAAAAAGGCCCTGCTCGCAAAGTTCGCAGAGAAATACCTTTCCCGCCAGGGCGAAAAAGAATATATCGGCTACTCACTTCTGGATTCGAAAAAATAGACCCGGGAGCGATCGAAACATAATCAGCGGCTGACGAGCTATCGTCCGCCGCTGTTTTTTTTGCGGTAAATCCTAAACAATTCATCCATGAGCCCTGACACGCCTCCGGAACAGCTTTGCTGCATCGCGGTCTGATTTCCAAAGACCCGAGCCGGATCTTTTTAGTTCCTCAGCATGAACACGGATCAGCCGAAATCATCCGCTCCGCCGCGTTATTGAGCCCTGCGTAAAGAATGTCCGTGTTGGAGGCTTGGATTTGAGATGAATGCGAGGCGCGACGAACGAGCATACCGGTGGTCTGTGAGCGAGGAGCAACGAAGCAGTCGCTCAAAGGCAAGCCTCCCTTTCCCTTTGGGAAAGGGCCGGGCGCTTTTGGGCTGCAACTGCGTCACAAATCGCTTACATAGCTCAGCTATGCTGCGCTCTTTGTTCCTTGTTTCGCTCCAAAATCGGCCCGGCCCGCGCGGACATTATTTACGCAGGGCTCAATAGTTGTTTCCGGCATCTCAGCGAGCGGGTCCGCTATATGCGCAAACAAGCCGGTTCCGCATGTTAAGCCTGCGGCTTAACTAAATGCGTTTCCGATAAGCCGCCGCTCCTGGGTCAAAAAATGTGCGCGCTCTGGTTCTTCGGCCTCAGGGAATCCGTCGGGGAACGGGGTAAACTTATATATAGGGTTTTGAGGGCAGCGCGGCAGGCGGCATCCGGGACGAAACTAATAAGGGGAGGAATTAAATATGAAACGATCGGCGCTCATAAACATGGATCTGGCGGACAGCCCGGAACCGGTGTTGAGAAGCGGGACACAGTCCGCGGCTGAAGAGGCCGCGGATAACTGGGAAGCGGAACAGAATGCGGCCGGCGAACAATTTTTTTGGGATCCGTTCGAGGAAACCGCCCCCGACTTGGGCGTAGGCACATCGGCGTATTATTTATAGACAGTGCCGTTCAAAGATCTTAAGGGGCGAGCAAATAGTCCCGGCCGGGACGGAACATATAAGGAGAGCGATAAAACATGAAGAGATCACTATACGCGGCGGCGGCGGTGCTGTTCGGGGTTAATGTCTCTTTCGCGGGAGAAAGGGCTTTCGATTCATTGCAAGCTTCCGTTCCTGTCCCTGTCCTGAGCGCACCAGCTCCCGTACCGGCCAAAGTTCCGGTTATCTCCACCGGCGCTCCGGTCACCAGCGATTTCGCCCGTTTCTGGGAAAAGCTGAAGGACGGCACAGTGGACGATGTCTGCAAGCTGGCCCAGTTAAAGCTTAACGAGAATGTTACCCTGGCCAGCGTGGCGGGCGTCGGCGGCGGTATCTCCCGCTATATGCTCAGGTTCCCCAGTCAGAAAATCGCCCTGGTGGATGAAGTGGACGTGAAGCTTTCAGCCACGCTCGGCAACAACATACTGCAGATCCCCAACGTGCCGGGCCTTGGGGTCAATATTACAGGCCAGATGGAAGGCAAGTCCCAGGTGGTGCGCCCGCTGGAAAGCGACCGCTATTGTAAGGAACTGGGGACGCTGGTGAAGCTTTACGAGCTAAAGACCGCCGTTCCTTCAACGGCGAAGCGCATCTCCGCGATGGAGAACGGCGAGATCTGGAAACTGCCCCTGACGCTGCATTTCGGTTTCGGCGCCAGCATCGGCACTACTATAGACGAGGTTATAAACGTCTCCATCTCGGCCGGCGAGACCAAGGAGCGCAAGCCCTCGGTCACCCTTTACCGCATGGACGACGAACACCTGCGCCTGCGCGTCCGCCTGGACCGCGTGACGGTGCAGAGCGTGGGCGCCTCCGCCTCCAGCGTGCAGATCCCGATGTCCGACCTCGGCCTTTGGAACGCGGACAATATCCTCGCGAAATTCATCAATAAGACCTGGGCCGGAGAGGTGAATAGATATCTCGCCGCGCAGCTCTCTTTAGGTTATTCAAGGAACTTCGGCAAGAAGCTGCTGGTGGAGTTCGTCCTGAACCCCAAAGACCCCGAGCAGATGGCGACACTGGAAAAATTCATGCTGGGGGACTTCAGCATACTTAAGCGCTTTGTAGAGCTGGGCCTGCACTTCAACGACTTCGCCGAGAACGACGAGACCGCCAACGGCCTGGGCGATATAACGGACGCGGCTAATCAGGCCAGCAATGGCGTCGGCGCAAAACCGGACTTCGCCGGCAGCGACATCTACCACGGCCACTCGACCAACATTCATATGCAGGTGCCTGTTGTCCATGCGCAGGACCTCAGTTGGAGCGCCTCTTACAACCGTTACCAGTCGCTCGAAAAGCAGGGCGAGACCCTGCACGTGCAGCAGCGGACCCGGTACTCCGACGGCAGATCCGTGAACCTGCCTATTCTGGGCTCGGAAAGGAAATACAACTCGCAGAAAACCGTATACGTAATCAATAAAGAAGGGGTGGACGGGAAAGTGACTCCCCCGGCGCTGATGTACCAGCAGAACGAAGGCTTCGTGAGGCATAGCGACGGCACCGCCCGCGACATGCTGGAAAAGGCCAACGGCGTGCTGCGCTATGTAGGGATGAAAGGCGCCGGCACGGACGAGAGCGATGTCCTGCCCACCGACGCTATCTTCCCCGATACAGGCGGGTTTTTCAAGTACTATAAGACGGGCGTGATGAACTTCAACCTGCTTATAAGCGAGCGCGGCGTGCAGGACATCATCACCGCTCCGGCCGAGCTGATAATGAAAGCGTACATGAATATCATGCGCGAGGCGGTGCCCGCCATTATAGGCAAGGTCATGGACCTTTTTACCATCGACAAGGAAGGCGAAGTGGTTTACGACTCAAGGGAAGCCGAAAGGCGCGTCGGCGGCACCTCGGCCGACTACGAGAACCCCGTTAAGCCGGCGGATGTGGTGAGGAAACTTGCCCTCGGCGCCACGGAGGTTATACGCGACATAGCCTCGGTGCGGGATGCCGGCGGCTGGAAAGACCAGTCCGAGCAACTGGCTAAAGTGGCTGCCGGGAGCTCCAAGAGCGGTCTGAGCTACGAAGATTTTCTTAAAGTCGTGGTGCAGGTGGTGGACCCCCTGAACGTATCCGCCGAAGTCTTCGTCCACACCGATAAGAAAGTTAAAGGCGAGGCCGACGTGACGCAGAACTACAAGTTCTTCAATAATAAGGACAACAGCTTCGACGCCAATATCTCCGAAGTGAACCAGATGCACGCGCGCTTCGCGGATCCCGCGACGCTAACGGACTAAGATCGATTCTGGTACTGGCAGATTATAAAAGGACCATGATGAAAACCCCGACCAGCCTGTTAATTGCGGCCGCTATCTCTATTATGGCGGGAGGCGTTCTTTCCGCGGACACCTTTGAAAAAGATATAAAAAGCGCCGAAAACCTTTTTGCCGCCAGTAAAGCGGGCGGCCGGGGCTGCTATCCGTTCCCGGACCCCATCCTTGCCGCCGCTTCGGATAAGATGAACACCCACAAGGACTCGGACCTCCTTTCTCTCAGCGACGCGGACCTGGCCTCCGCCAGTCCGGACCAGAAAGTGGTAATGCTCCAAACCCTGATCAGGCACGCCGATCCGTCTCTGGGGGAGGACGGTATCAGCCAGGCGCAGCAGGAGCGGGAGCGGACGATCGAGCGCATATTGGCCTCCGCCCCGGACGCGGCCTCTTTCGACCGCTTATACTACCGGCTTGACCCTGACGATCTGCGCCGCGCCGTAAGCGATTACGGCCGCATACGCGCTATGGTGAACGCCGCCGGCGCCAGCGCGGTTCCGGGCGACTGGGAGGGTTTGAACAGCTATATCGGGACCGTGACGGAGGCGGAGCGGCCGACGCGCAATCTCATTAAATTCCTGATCGACGGCCCCAGCGTGATGGCCGAGGGCGGGAAAGCCCTCAGGGCCGCGAACAGTTCCATACATATCGAGATGTTTCAGCTCCAGGCCGACAATATCGGCTGGGGGCTGGCAAAACTCCTTTCCGAAAAGGCAAAAGCCGGGCTGAAAGTGCGGGTGCTCATAGACGCGTACGGCTCCGGTCTGAAAGATGACCCGGAGCTGGCCAGAATGCTCGCGTCACTGCGCGACAGCGGAGTTTCGGTGATAGCGAAGAAACCGCCCTTCATGGATGAGCATCTTGACCACCGCAAAGTGGTGATAATAGACGGGAATGTGGGCTTTACCGGCAGCATGAACATAGGCAGGCTTTTCCAAGATGACTGGCACGACCAGCAGACCATGATCATAGGCCCTGCGGTGATCGAACTGCAGAAAGCCTTTGTAGAGCGCTGGTATCTGGCCGGCGGAGAGCTGTTATCTGATATGGAGCTTTTTCCGTTCATTCCCGAGGCGCAGGGCGGCGCGGAAACCCGTGTAATAACGCACATCGGCCTGCGCGATCTGAATATAAAGGCCGTGTATCTGCGTGCTATCGCCACCGCGCAGAATTCCATACGGATAGCAAATCCTTATTTCACGGATGAAGACATAATAAATGCTTTGTGCGCCGCCGCGCGGCGCGGTGTAAGGGTCCAAGTCGTTCTTCCGCAGGAAAACGACCAGGCGATGGTGCAGCACGCGTCCCGGAGCAGCTACCCGAAACTTGTCGAAGCCGGCGTGGAGGTCTACGAATACAAGGGCCGCATGGCGCACGAGAAAGTGGCTGTCATGGACGGCCGCTGGTCAACTTTCGGCTCGTCCAACCTTGATGCCCGCAGTCTGATAAACAACGATGAGCTTAACCTGGTTGTCAGCGATCCCGGCGTGGCCGTGGATATAGAGAAGCGTCTGTTCGACGCGGATCTGCCCAACTGCGAGCGCATCCTTAACTACTCGCCGGATATTGTGGACCATGCCGCCAGTCAGTTCAGCGGTTATCTTAATAATTAGACGGACAGGAGGATACGTATGAAAACAATGATTATGACGGTTATAGTGATGGGACTGGCAGCGGGCGCGTACGCGGCCGAGATGTGCGCCGATTCCCCGGTGTGTATCTCCAACGGACCGCTGGGCGGAGAGATGCCGCACGGCCAATATGCGCCCCGGTTCGACGATCTGGCGGCGCACGCCGCAGACCTGAAACCCCGGGATGCGGTTCAGGATGCCACCATTAAGCCCGTTCCGGCGACCGCCGAAGACGAGGCTGGTCTGCGTCTGCGCGCGGAAGCCTCGGCCGACCCTGACAAGTTCATAGACGAACATACCACTGAGGAAGTCGGTATGGCTTTCGGTCTGCGGCCGTCACGCTGTCAGGTGACGAGCCACGCCAGGATAGAGAATGCCGCCGTTCTGCTTACCGTGGACCTCACGCGCCAGCGCCTGGTGGTTAAGTCGCCGGGCTTTAACACGGAATTCATGATCTCCTCCGGCCTTCTGCCGGACAACGGCACCCCCGGCAGCGGCAAGTGCTTCGCCCCGGACGCATTGGAGGCTATGCATTATTCCAGCCAGTTCAACAACGCGCCTATGCCCAACACAGTGTTCTTCAACGGGAGCGTGGCCCTGCACGGCACCAGCCCGATGAACGAATTAATGCTTGGCCGGCCGGTCTCACATGGCTGCGTGCGCCTGTCCAGAGTGAACGCAAAAACGGTCTTCGACCTGGTCAATAAGACCGGAAAGTCCAAAGTGATCATCTGTGTGACGGGCGCCGCGCCCAGATAAGTATAAAGAAGAATCGTTGAGTATCGTTAATAAAGGAGATATTAAAATGAAAAGAACCTGTATCCTCGTTTCCCTGCTTGCGATAGTCCCTTTTGTATCGGTTTTCGCCCGGGACCCGGAGCTGCTGCGGGCGCCCGCCGCCGTTGAAGTTCCGGCCGCGCCTCCGGCCTCCGCGGATATAAATTCGCTGAAGGCCCAGTACGACGAATATTATTCGGCCCTTCAGGCTTATTCCGACAAGGCCTATGCGGCGCCGCAGGACAGCCCCGAATTCATGGAATATTCTTCGGCTGGCAAGTATCTGCGCGCCGTGATCGAAAACCTTTCGGCCCGCATAAAGCAGGAAACCGGCTCAGCTTATCAGCCGGAGCCCTCCAGGGACGGCGGCCTGGTTTCCGCCAAGGTGGCGGCGGAAGTGGCCGGCGTTTTTAATTTTTCCGAAAGCCGTGACGGCGAGACGCGCGGGATACCCATAAAGCAGGGCTACTGCCAGATAAACTATGTAAAAGCCAACACGCCCTACCTTGTGCAGTTCGATGGCTTCCTTAATAAAGGAGAAGTCATCCTGACCTTCGACGACGGGCCCGGCCCGCTGACCGAAGAGGTTTCCTCTTCCATGAAGGACGCCGGCGCGCAGGTCCTTTTCTTCGTGCTTGGGGTCAACCTCGGAGATAACGGCAAGGCCCGCCTGAAGACCGAAGATGCGGCCGGCCATCTGGTCGGCGTACACGGCTATAACCACGCCACCCCGTCCGGAAAACCTTTCACCGCGCTGTCGCTGGATGAAACTCTCAGACAGTTGGGTAATGTTAAATCCACAATAGACTCGGCCATCGGCAAGAAGCCCTCTTTCTTCAGGCCTCCCTACGGCGTAATTTCGCCGGAGGCGGTCAAGGCTATCTATTCCGATCTCGGGCTGGTCCCGGTCGGCTGGACCATAGACACTCTCGACTGGTCCACGAAGGACCCCGATACGCTTTACCAGAACACCATCTCCATGATAGCGAAGCGCGGCAAGGGCATAGTGCTGATGCACGACATCCATCCGCAGAGCCGCACAGCCTCCAAACGCCTGGTGAAATGGCTGGCCGACAACGGCTATAAAGTGGTATCGCCCGAGAGGCTGGCCCAGGCTTATAAAGCGGAGTAAGCCGCCCCGCAGATATACGTCCTCCCGCAGCAATAAACGAAATTAATTCAGCGGCCGTTCATCCGCGGGCTTTCGAGCCCGAGGATGAACGGCGTTTTTTCTATCCCGCCGGCGCCCTCCGGTTATCCCGGAGCTATGCGTTTTCGCTTTTAGCCTGAAAACTTCAGTTGGTTCGTCACACCGGCGAAGCTTGTCCCGTACTTGATACGGGAGCCGGTGTCCAGTCTATGATGAGGTCTGGATTCCGGCGTCCGCCGGAAAGACGGATAATATCCTCCGAATGTCCCGAAGTTCTGCGCCGTATCAGTTAAGCCGACGGCTTAACTGATGATGTTTTCGATAAACCGGCGCTCCTGGGTCAAAAAACAAAGGTGTTTTGGTTCTTCGGCCTCATGAGTTCCGTCGACGAACGGAGTAAACTTATATTGTGAGGTTTTGAGAGCGGGCATGGATCGCATCACTGACCGTGAAAGCGGCGCAAGCCGGGTTAATAGATAAGGAGGAAAAGTATGGATTCTAAAAAATCACTGACTTTAATATTGGTTCTGGCGGCATCAGCCTTGGCTGCGCGCGGGGCGCATGCCGACGACCTTTCAATACTTTCCGGTCTGGCTGACGGCACCGCGGTCAGGGAAGCCATGCCGGCCGCAGGCTCTCCGCAATCGCCGGCTCCCGATCCATACCCCGAATATCAAAGAGCGCCCGGAGTGAGCATAACTGAAGAATATAAAGCCAAGCTCAGCGCTATCGCGACCGCAGGCGACAGGGCGGCTGACGCCAAATACAAGCAGCTTTCCGGCTACAGATTGCTCTTTGTTCCGGGTTTTATGACGAATCCATCTATAGATGAGGACCTGCTTTATAAATCCGGCGGAGTTAAATTCGGAAAAGGCTTCATGCCCACCTACTTTGACGAGCAAATCACCTGGCTAAGGGCTAACGGTTTGGACGCCGGCATAGTCAATATCGAATCGGAAGCCGGCATAAAACACAACGCCAACCTGATAGAGGCGGAGATAGCAAAATCGCCCAGTCCGGTTATAATCTTCAGCCACAGCAAGGGCGGCCTGGATACGCTGGAAGCTTTGATACAGCGCCCCGACCTGCGCGGCAAGGTTCGCGGGCTCGTTTCCATACAGAGCCCTTACTATGGCACGCCGATAGCGGACTGGGTGCTGCTCCATCAGCATACTTTATCTCCCCTGTCCGCCGTGGCGCTGAAGCTTATGGGCGGCTCTATACAGTCCGTATATGACCTGTCGGTAAAAAGCCGCAGGGATTATCAATATGAAAATGCCGCCGAAATAGCCAAGATCACCGCCGCGATCCCGACGATCTCGTTCGGAGCGTGGAAGAACGAAGAGAAAGGCGTGATGGATACTAATTTCGAACCTACCCGCGACCTGATGCTCAAGTGGGGCATTAAAAGCGACGGCCTGGTGCCGGTGGACAGCGAAATGCTGCCCGGCGCAAATCAGATAGCGGTGGAGGGCTTGGACCATCTGGCGACCGTTCTTAAGGTAGAGAAACCGGCTTTCAACCGGGTTGATTTCATGAGGACGATGCTTTCGCTGCTTATGGATAAGGGCGTTCCGGCGCTTGCGGCCGCGCCGAAACCGGAACACGTAGGCGGCTTGATACATACCGGAGATCCGGCGGAGCCGATGCATTTTGGCCGCGTGGATATATCAAAAGATTCGGACCTGCGCGGCATAGCTTATCGCGGCGGCAATCCGGCCCCCGAAACCTACGGTTTTCTTAAACAGCGGGGGGTAGAGACTATCATAAATATAAGGAACATGACCAAACCCAACTGGAAGCTGTGCGAGGCGAACGGCATAAAGTGCGAGAACTATCCCGTCTGGGCTTTGGATCCGGATATTTTAGGCGGGGTCACGGTCGACGGCAGGGAGCTGGGCGGCATCGTGCTGCACAAGAACAAATACTTTCTGGAAGCTTTCAACGAGGCGGTGGCTGAACTTCGGGATGGCAGGAATATATATATACACTGCCAGGGCGGAACCGACAGGACCGGTTCGCTCGCGGCGGCGCTGACTATAAGGAGCTATGCCTGCGGGAAGAATTTCGATAGCTATGAATTAAGGGATAACGTGATGAAAACGATGCAGGACTTCGGATTTTGGAACCATGTGTTCCCGTCCTGGGAAACGGAGATCAAGGACTGGGTGAATAATTTCTCCGAGCATAAGGAGTGGCTCTGCAAGTAAGCAATTGAACGTGTCCTAAAGTTAATGACGAACGATTCGGCTGTATGGCCTGGGCGGTTGAAACGTCAGCCGAGGTTAAAACAAGGAGGAAAAGTATGGGTTCAAAAAGATCGTTAGCTTTAATATTGACTCTGGCGGCGTCGGCGCTGCCGGTGCGCGGAGCGTATGCCGACGAGCTTTCAACACTTTCCGGTCTTGCGAACGGTACGGCGGTTAAGGAAGCCCTGCCTGCCGCCGGTTCGCCCGAAGCGCCGGCTCCGGATCCGTATCCGGAATATCGAAGAGCGCCCGGCGTGAACATTACAGAGGAATACAAAGCCAGACTCGGCGCGCTTAGAACCGCCGGCGATAGTACCGCCGATATCCTGTACAAACACTTCTCCGGCTACAGGCTCCTCTTCGTCCCCGGTTTTATGACAAATCCCTCTATCGACGCCTCTCTTCTTTATAAGTCGGGCAGCGCTAATAAATCGTGGATAGGTTTCATGCCTACCTATTTTAGCGAGCAGATCAACTGGCTTAAGGCCAACGGCCTGGACGCCGGCATAGTCAATATCGAATCGGAAGCCGGCATAAAATATAACGCCAACCTAATAGAGGCCGAGATCGAGAAATCGCCCAAGCCCGTTATAATCTTCAGTCACAGCAAGGGAGGCCTGGACACCCTGGAGACCCTGATACAGCGGCCTTATCTGCGCGCTAAGGTGCGCGGGCTCGTTTCCATACAGAGCCCTTACTACGGCACGCCGATAGCGGACTGGGTGCTGCTCAATCGGTACACCCTGTCCCCGGCATCCGCCGCGGCGCTGAAGCTTATGGGCGGCTCTATGCAGTCCGTATATGACCTGTCGGTCAAAAGCCGCATGGATTATCAATATGAGAACGCGTCCGAAATAGCCAAGATCACCGCGGCCATCCCCACGATCTCGTTCGGCGCGTGGAAGAACGAAGAGAAAGGCGTCATGGATACTAATTTTGAACCCACCCGCGACATGATGCTCGGATGGGGGATAAAAAGCGACGGCCTGGTGCCGGTGGACAGCGAGATGCTGCCCGGCGCCAACCAGATAGCCGTGGAAGGGCTTGACCACCTCGCGACCGTTCTAAAGGTCCAGAAACCGGCTTTCAACCGGGTGGATTTCATAAAGACGCTTTTAACGCTGCTCCTGGACAAGGGCGTTCCGGCGCTTGAGGCCGCGCCGGCTGACCCGTATTACGCGGGCCTGGAGAAATTCCTGGAATACGCCAAGAACTCGCCGAAACCGCCCGCCGGCAATGACGCTTTTCAGAATACGGTCGGCGAGCTGGGCTACGAGCGCCCGCCCGTTAATAAGGATAAATATAAATTTCCCATTAAGAATTTTGGCGTCATAAAACTTTCGGACACGCCCGCGGCGAGGATGACGGACGAACAGGCGTTCCGCGGAGGACCGCTTCAAGGCGAGCCGAACGAGATGAGCTATAAATTGCTGAAAGCCGTAGGGGTGCGTACCGTAATAAGCCTTCAGACCATTCATCCCGTCAATGACGCGGATTGCGCCAGGTACGGCCTTACCTGCAGAAATTTCGGCAAGCTGCCCATGGATATGTTCTCCTGGCGCGGCAGCGCGGATTTCCGCGAGGGATTCCAGTTCGCGGCGGACGAGCTGAAAGCTGGCAGAAAGATCTATGTCCACTGTCTGGCCGGCAACGACAGGACAGGCATCTTCGTCGCGGCTTTGACCATCAGGGGCCGCGCCTGCGGCATTGCGAAGCTGGATGGAGAGAATAAGGAGGCCGTCCATCAGGCGGCTCGCGACGCCATGAAAGAATTCAGGCTGTGGAGCAAGTGGTATCCGAAATGGACGGCCGAAGTGGACGGCTGGGTCGACAATTTCGAGCAGAACCGGGAATGGCTCTGTAAGTAAGAGGCACAGCTTATTTCAGGAGGAGCGCAATGAAAAAAATATTACAAGGGTCCGGCTATAAGAAAACCACCGAGGCGCTTAGGCAGCGGAGAAACGCGGAAATGAGCGCTCTTACGCTTATTTGCGAATTTCCCAGAAGATTAATTTCCGTGAAGCTTCGGCTCATGCCGGATACGGTCGAACTGCGCCGCTTCGCCCCTCCCGGAGCCCCGGCGTCCTGCGGCGGTAAAATATTGTCTATAGCGGTGTTGCTCCTTGCGGCGGGTTTAGCGCCGTGCGTGAACGGCTCGGCTGCCGAACCACGTTTTTCCGCTATCGCGCAATTGGGCGCAGTCGTTCCGGAGACAGCCGTTCCGCTGCCTCCGGCCCAGGCCCCCGAGACTCAGCCGGCCGGGGTGGTTACGGTATACGCCTATCCGCCCACCTATCCGCAGGACTGGACGTCACCCAGAGGCATGCTGAGCAGCATGCTTACCACCGAGCTTAAGAAGCAGCTCTACTCGCCAAAGACGGGCTTTATTTCTGATTTTAAAGAGAACGGAGAGGTCGCTCTTAATTACAAGTCCGCCGTGGGCCATGTGGAGGCCCATGTTAAATGCACGCTGCCCGAAGGCGGGGTTTACGATGTCTGGACCGGCATGGTTGGCCGCAAGATGATGAGCGCGGATATCGATGTCCTGCACAATAAAAAACTTGGTATGGGTTCGATGTTCTATCCGTTTGTGGACGGCTACCTGGCCAACGGCGAGGAGAATATCTGGCGACTGGTGAACTATAAAAGCTCCGCGGGGGATAAGCCCCGGTTCTGGGCCCAGGAAATAGACTCCCAGGCCTGCGGCAAGATCAAAGAGATGGTGGAATTTTACAGCAGTTTCCACTATAAGCCCGGCACTACGCTGGCCGAGCTACAAGCCCTGCCGCCCGAAAAGATCTTTTATTTCGACGCAACTAAGGACCCCTATGATACCTATATGGCGCGCCGCGCCGGTGGGAATAACACACCGGTCGGGGGCGTTTGCGCTTCTTTCGGCATGGCGCTGTTGAAGGTGGCCGGTAAATATGACTATTCGATAGACAAGCAGTTCAGGTTCAATATCGAGGTTTCCGAGCGGCTGATCGGCGGGATCCCGGACGAAAACGGCAAGATCCGCGAAGTGCAGCTGCACGATCTGCTATTAGGCGATCTCGGTAAAAGCTGGACCTATCCGGGTTATAAGAACAGGGTGTTCGACAGCTATGACCCGCAGCATGTCTGGCAGTTTATCGGCGAGGTCGGCGACTGCGCCTGGGGCGGGCGGGCATGCACGCTTGCGGCGAGCGAATGGTACAACAAGAACAAGAGCAGGGTCTTCTACGCGACGCAGCATGCCGCCGAGCTGCTGCCCTACGCTCACGCCGACCGGAAAATCCCCGCTGGTTTCCGCATGGAAGGCATATATGTGAAGTAGCGGGTGCAAATCGGATAACTTGATACTACAGAAATTTCCTTTTTGGTGCGGGATTGGCCACAAAAAGGCGCATAAAGCACAAATGGTAATGGGATAGCCGAAAAGATGGGCGAAAGGCATAAAAGAGAATACGAGCATTATCACACGAAGGCACAAAGACACGAAGAAGAGGCAAAAAAAATCAACATGGATATACAGGATGAACAGGATGTCGGATATTAGACCCTATCCTGTATATCCTGTGCATCCATGGAATCGCAGTTTTTGTTCTTACTTCGCAGTCCGCTTCGTGGCTTTGTGTGAGAAATATTTCTGTGGCTTTTGTGCCTTATTGCGGCTAATTTTGAAAAGTTCGCCCTAAGGGCGGTAATTTAGCCGCAGGTGCGCAAAAGGGATCGGTGCAGCGAACTTATATTATGGAGGATAAAACAGTAATGAATAAATTGATGGCGGTGGCTGTAATGTTAGGTTTGACCGGCGGCGCATACGCCGCCGAGGCCGCGAATTTGGAAGGATCGCGCAGCGGCGCGGAACTGAAACGGCTGGCGGGGCAAAGAGGAGCGGACCTGTCCGTGCCGGCGGTACCGCCGGCGGCGGCCGAAAGAGCGGCAGCCGCGGAACGGGCGGCAGTTCTCGCCGGAGTTCTGAACAGGGCGAAAATTTTAAACTGGACTGCCGGCTCTGCGACCGCGGCGGAACAGCTCAGGAATTATCTCCTCTCTCCGCGCGCCGCCGCTGGGTTAAGTGGCGGGGCGGACGCGTCGGCAAAGGCGGACAGGTTCGCGGCTATCGACGCGATCTGGGCGCTCGGGGAACTGCGGGACAGGGCTTCGATCCCGGTTCTTGAGGGTATGCTTCCATCCGCCGATCATGCCGTCCGTCTGAATCTCCTTGCCGCCCTTAAAAAGCTGGATCCGGAGAAGCGCGGTGCCGACAGGCGGTTACGCGACGAGGTATATACGTCCATTCCGGTCGGCGACATCCTTTTCCGCGAGGGCAATTTCGGCCTGCTGAGCCCGGACCTGCCGGTCGGGCACACGGCCGCTTTCACCGGCATGGAGAACGGCGAGCCCATGATGATCCACGCCGTAAGCGAAGGGGTGACCAAGGACACCATGGACGCTTTTATCGCGGGACATCCGTATTACGGCAACAGGACGACGGCCGTGCCGCCCACCCCGGAACAGCGGGTGGCGATCGTCTCCTGGCTTCTTAAGCAGCTGGATAAGCCGTACGACTTCTGGCACTCGACGCAGAAGGGACCGGATAAATTCGACTGCGTCGGCCTGACCGAAGCCGCGTACGAATCGGTCGGCTTGAACCCCACTCCGGATGAACTGGAAGAGGGTCCCGGCTGGCCTCTCGAGCCCTACGAGCAATACGATAATACGGTGGCTGACTGAGCGGAACGCGAAACTGAGCCAAAACAGGGTGCCCGGAACCGTCAGGTCCGGGCGCCCTGTTTTCACGTCTCAAGCGCCGAAAACGGTTAAGCCGCAAGTTTAACGAAAAAGCCCTTTGTTAAGCTGTTTCTCCTGGGTCAAAGGCCTCATGTAATTCATGAGCAAAATGGGTAAACTTTGTTCTGAAGTCCGGAGCGTCGCATAAGAATTGCAGCGGCCTCCAGAACTAAACATAATTAAGGAGCGTAAGAAATAATGAAACAAACGAAGAGAAGTATTCTTTCCGCGGCGGCATTCCTTCTGATGCTGGGCATCGGCGGCGTGCCGGCGTTCAGCCAGGAAGCGGGGCTTACCGGCCCGATAAGCGACCAGATAAGGCAGATACAGGACGCGATCAAACAGAAAGGCGCGAAATGGGTCGCCGGAGAAACGGCCGTGACCAGGATGCCGAAGGAACAATGGAGTTCGCTCGTAGGTCTGAACCTGAAGGCTATGGTCGGAGCGCCCGTCCTTCCCGTTGATAAATCGAAGATCCCCGCAGCCATAGACTGGCGGAACAACAACGGCAATTTCGTGACACCCGTCAGGAACCAGATGAAGTGCGGTTCCTGCTGGGCTTTCGGAATGACCGGCACGCTCGAATCTTACGTGCTGATCAACCAGAACAGGCCCGGAGAAGACCTGGACCTGTCCGAGCAGGTGATGATCTCCTGCAGCGGCACCGGCTCCTGCCAGGGCGGAAAACTTGACGGCAGCTATATCGTCAATACCGGCCTGCCCCTCGAGTCCGCGTACCCGTACACCGCGACCGACGGCACCTGCGGCGCCGCGACCCCCGGCTGGGAAGCCACGGCCTATAAAGCCGACAAATGGGGCTCGATCAACTGGCCCGACGACGCGGCCATGAAAGCCGCGCTCGTCCAGTACGGCCCTATAACCACCTCCATGATGGTCTATGAGGACTTCATGGCCTACAAATCGGGCGTCTACTCCTACACCACCGGCAAAAAGCTGGGCGGCCACGCGATCATCCTGGTCGGCTACGACGACGCCGAAGGCGCGTTCATCTGCAAGAACAGCTGGACCGAGAAATGGGGCGATAAAGGCTACTTCAAGATCGCTTACTCCGAAGTGTACAACTTCATGGCGACCATGTTCGGCATTCAGACCATCGCGTTCCAGTCCAACGCGGCCGGAAAGCAACTGCCTTCCAGCTTCAACGCGGAGAAAACCTGGATGAGAGTGCAGCCGATGTTCGAAACTTTGAACGCAAGCTTCTAATTATCCCGAAAGACCGGCGCGTTTCGCCGGTCCGACCGGAATAAGTTCGGAAGAACAATCAATAAAGGCGGGAGGGCGTGAAAACCCTTCCGCCTTTTTCTTTTTTGTTACGCTTCTTTTCCCGCCATTATATTAACCTGAAAGTTTCAGTTGAAGTCGCAAATCGTCGGGTTGAGCGGGATTTTATTATTCCGGCCGTTTGATGGCCATAGGCCCTGATGCGGCACTGGCAGAGCCTTGTCTTTCCGGCGGAAGCCGGAATCCAGGCACCGTCGGAATCTGGACGCCGGCTCCCGTATCAAATACGGGGCAAGCTTCGCCAGTGTGACGAACCAACTGTAGTTTTCAGGTTAAGCCGGCGGTTTAATTAAGGAGATTTTCGGTAAGCCGCCGCTCCTGGGTCAAAATACAAAAGAGCTTTGGTTCTTCAGCCTCAGGTGATCCGTAGGCAAACGGAGTAAACTTATACTAAGAGGTTATAAGAGCCGTAGCACAAGCCGCAGAAACTGCCGGGCAAATAAGGTGAGAACTAAAATATGAAGAAAATGATCTTATCAGCGGTAACTTTTTTACACATGGCTTCCGGCGTCTTCGCCGGCGGGTTCGATCTCCCTTCCGTTCTTCTTTCAGACTTGAAAGATCCTGACAGCGCGGCAGCCTCCGTGCCTCTCCCGGGCGCGCCTTTGGCCGATCTGAACAAGTCTTCCGCTATGGGGCCCGCGCTGGATATGAGCGTAAAGATCCCTTTTTCCGTGCTCAATAAACGTATGGCCGGCCTTAAAGGCGCCGTTAAGGTAATAGACCAGGATAAACCGGTGTTTTCCCGCAGGGGGGACCACATCGTTTTCAGCAATGTGACGATAGACTACCACGGCGTAGATATCGAGCCGACGGTGCAGCTCCTCCCCGCGTTCGAAGGCGAGAACCGCCTGGCCATCCGGTTCTCTAATGCGGAAACTATCGCCGCCTTCGCCGCCAAGGGGCTTGGCGGCATCGACAAGAACGGACTTATAACCTCCATAGTGGACGGTCTGACCGGCAGCCTGACCGAGTCCATGGACGAGGCTTTTGCCGCGAATAAGGTGCCGCTAAAGGCAAAGGACGTTCTTTCCTTTACCTACGACAGGGCCTCATGGACCCTGTACGCCGCCATCACCCCCGATTTCGTTGCTCCCCTGGTGCCCGGCCTTATCAACGATGTCGCCCTGACGGCCTTCAGTTTCGACGACCAGGGCCTTATCCTCAGCGTCAGGTCGGGTTCCGGCGCCGCCATAAGCAGGGCGCCCGGCTCCAATCTGGCCCTTTCCGACGGCCTGTTCACTAATTTTCTGCGCAGGGCCTGCGAAGGCGGCGATTATGACCTGGCCCCGTCTGGACGCGACGGCGGGATAAAATTCCGCGCCGACGGCCGCGTCGAAGTCGCCCTGAAGGTCCATATGGACAGCCTGCCCCTCAAGCCGGACGTGTACGCCGCCATAGAATTCGCGCCAGAGCTCACCGCGCCCAACACGATAGCTGTACGCTTTGAAAAAGCGACGGTGGACAAGGCTTACGGCGTGGATATTCCCGGTTTCATCAATAAGATGCTGCAGGACAGGGTGATCGCGGGGATAGTGAGCGGCATCATGACCAATAAAGAGCTTGCCAGGACCGTGTCGGCCCGCAAACTGGACGACACGACGGTGGAACTTAAGCTTAAGAACAGCGCGTTCCTTCCTTCGTTCGCCAATGGCGTGACAGTCAGGAGCATGAAGATAGAACGGGGGCTGATGTACCTCGGGTTCGAATTTTAACCTGTGAAGTATTCAGGCTAAACCGGCCGTTAAGGAGATAATATTTATGAACAACCTGATAAAAAAAGTGGCAGCGATAATTATCCTGATAGCGGCCGCGCTCTCTTTGGGCAAGTCTGCTTCAGCCTCTGAATTTAAGCTACCTTCTATGTCGGAGGCCGAACTGCGCGGGACAGAGTTCAAGGCGGTTCCGGTTCCACATGTTTCGGGCGCCGCGCGGGACGAGTTCATCGGGACGGACCTCTCAATACGGATCCCGTTCAAGTTTATAAACAAAGTGATGCTGCTGCAGGACGGATTATCCATAATAGACCCCTCCGCGCCGGTGCTGGAACGTTCCGGAGAGCTGATCAAGGTCGTCAACTTCCGGCTGGATATCAAAGGCATAAGGACCGAGCCGGTCATTACCCTTAAGCCCTGGCTGGAAGGAAAAGACAGGCTTGCCGTCAAGGTAATGCGGGTGCGGCTGCACGCCGCGGCGTCGCCGACGCCGGGCGCAAGCGGCGACCTGGTATCCTTGCCCCGGCCGGACAACGGGGAGGAATTCAACCTCGAGAATACGGTGTCCGACATTATGGGCATAATAACCGACGGCATCAAGGACGCGATCAGCGAGAGCCTGGCGGCGCAGCACAGCTCGCTAAGAGCCGCGGATATGATCAACTCCGAATATGACAAGGCCGCCTGGACGCTGCACACCGTTGTCTCGCCCGCGGTCCTCAACCGCCTCATGCCCGAAGGCATGGTAGGGGAGATCCATATGAACGGTTTCAGCTTCGACGACAGCGCTTTATTCATAAGATTCGGCTCGAAATAAATTAAAGGGGAAAATAAACCATGAAAAGTCCGGTATATGCGGCGTTAGCGGTATTGCTGGGAGTAAATGTTTCTTACGCGGGAGAAAGCGTTATCGAGTCCTTAAAAACTTCCGTTTCACCTTCGGTCCTGAGCGGAAAGGTTTTTCCGGACGCTTCCAAAAGCCCGGCCGCGGCGAACTACGGGTTCGAGGGCGCGCCGGCCAGGAATATCGATGGCGGCAACATTCGCTGCGCGCAGGCCCGCGCGGCGGAATTTTTATCGCGGCTCGAAGATCCGAACGCGGGGGATGATCTTTCGACGCTGGCGCGGCTGGTCTGCCATTTCTCAAATGAGCCGACAGCGACGGTAAAATATCCTGACGGGAGGATAGCCTATGTCGGATCGGAGTACAGCGACAAAGGCTCCTGGAAATATCCCAATGGGAGCTACGCCTTCGTGGGTGAGGGATACAGCGACAAGGGCTCCTGGAAATATCCGAACGGCAGCTACGCTCTTGTGGGAGAGGGCTGGAGCGACAAAGGCTCGTGGAAATATCCCAGCGGGAAATACGCGCTCGTCGGAGAGGGCTGGAGCGACAAAGGCTCCTGGAAATATCCGAACGGCAGCTACGCCTTCGTGGGAGAAGGCTACAGTGATAAAGGCTCATGGAAATATCCAAACGGAAAATACGCTTTCGTAGGAGAAGGTTACAGCGATAAAGGCTCGTGGAAGTATCCGAACGGGAAATACGCGTTCGCCGGCCCCGGCTTCGGAAATAGCGGTTCCTGGTATTATCCTAACGGAACTCTTTTTACCTCCGGCGGCGGTGGCGAAGGCGTTCATATGCTGACCCAGCTGGTGGAGGACGCGTTTAATGTCGAGTTTCCGTACCGCACCGGTCTGCGCGACGCTTTGGACGGCGTGAACACGATGTTCAGGCTGCAGTGGATCGAGCAGACAATGCCAAACTAAGTATCCAGCTGCTTACAAAACCGCAAAAAAACACCCTCCGGTTCTGCCGGAGGGTGTTTTTTTATGCTGTCCGTTTATGTTCCCCGCAGATCAGTCTCTGGGAAGGAACTGGTATATCCTGGCGTCGATAAAATAGATGGCCGAATCCTGCCTGTTTTCATTAACCCCGCCATAGACGGCGGCCAGCTTTACCGCGTTTTCCAGGTGTTGCCGGTAAATATTCAGGTTGGCCTTCGTCATGCGGACGGTGATCCTCTTCAGAGCGATCAGCTTGGAATCCGCCAGCCACGCATTACAGTTATTGCGCAGGGCGGCCCTGATCCCGGCCGTTGCCGGAGTCATAGGCAGCAACTGGATCGTTTTACCCACGAATTTGCCGCGCGTTTTGTTGCCGGAAAGATCCACGATCCCTCCGGCAGCCAGTGCTTTAAGAGCCTTTGTTATCGCTTTTGGCTTAAACTTGGTGGCCTTTGACAGTTCCGAAACCGTGACCCATCCCGCGGTTTCGTTCAGGTAGGTCTGACAGATGTCGGTCACCATATCCCTGGTGCACAATTTCCATTGCTCCAGCGTAAGGTTGACGCTTAGCTGTGACAGCATTTTATGGGTCGCCGCCTCGGCCAGTTCCCTGCTGGGGAGAGCCGGGGCCGCGGCGGCCGGCGCCGACAGGTACTGGAGCAGTTCATCAGAGCCTGAGAGCGCCCTGAAATAGGCCTGGACCAGTTCCTGGGCCTTGGGGGAATACTGCGCCACGCCCAGGGCGGCCATGATGGTCTTGAGGCGCCAGCTCTTGGGCAATTTCTTCCCGCGTTCCATATCCCAGTAGCTCACGTAGGCAAGCCCCAGACTCTTGCTCCCGCCTATATTCTTAAAAAATTGATGTGCGCTGCGGAAGCCCTGCTCTTTCCTGATCCCGGACAGAACGCTGCCGAATGCTTTACGGTTAGTCAGGTTGGTCATGTGCTCATTATAACATATCGGTTTAGTCCTTGGTTTAACCGTGGGAATCCCCAAAAGCTTACGTAAGGCGGAGGTCTCGTCGAGACATTTTTCATTGTTTTGGTGTGAGCTTTTTTATGGCGCTGCGAAAGTAGACATCCGTAAATCCTTATGTCATTGCCGCGATTCGTTGGGGGCCTGCCCCACCGGCAGTGTGGAGGGGCAATCCATAAATATTGTTTGGATTCCCCCACCACATAATGGAGGGGCAGGCTGCCAGCAGATCGCCCTCCAAACAGCCGGCGGGTAAACAGGAATGACAGAAGAATTACGGGGGCTTTTCGGAGAATTACTCTTACTGCGCCCTCGCATGGCGCCGCCGGGTATTCTTTAGCATGAGATGTCGGTTAAGCCAACGGCTTAACTAAATATATTTTTGATAAACCGCCGCTCCTGGGTCAAAAAATATAAGCGCTCTGGTTCTTCGGCCTCATGTGTCCCGTCGGCAAACAGGATAAACTTATATTGTGAGGTTAAGAGAGCTGTACGGGAAGCATTATCCGGGACGAAACGAATAAGGAGAGTAAAAAAATATGAAAAAACCAGTGCTCTTAAATATGAGTTTTGCGGATGCTTTAAATCCGGCGCCGAGAAGTATCAAATACATGCGTAAAACGGCCATGCTTCTTAGTTCCTTATTAATTACAGCGCCCGGCTTCGCTTTTGCCGGACAAACGGCTTTGGACCAGCTCAACGCCATGGCGCCGACCGCGCCCGAAGCGGCTCCGGCCGAGCCCGGAACTCCGGTCGCAGGGCAGGTCTCCGCGGCATCTCCCGCCTGGGCTAACGCTGCGGTGGAAACAGGGGTTTCGGCCGAGCAGAGTTTTTGGGAATCGTTCGAGGAAGGCGCCAACCTTCCCGATATGTGCCGCGGGGTTTCACTTCCGTTAAGCTACGATTATACCTCGGCTATCGGAACCGTGGGCGGATCGGCCGGCAGGAGCTTTACCAGCTACCCCAACGGCCAGCTGGCTTTGGTGGACGAGGTCGGCCTCTCTTTAGGCTATCTGCGGGAATCAGGAAGAGCTCTTTATGAAGGCGGAGAAAAACTGCTCGCTGTCGCCTCCTCCGGGTTCTCGGTGGTCGGCGGAGTAAGCCTTAAGGGCTCTTCGGTCGTGGTCCGCCCTCTTGACGGGAAGAAATCCTGCGATCAGCTTAAGAAGTTATTTAATATCCCTCAATTCAAGACCGCGCTTCCGTTCAGGGCCAACCGCTTCGCGGATATGCAGGTAGGAGAGGTCTGGAAACTGCCCGTTTCCTTCTGGATGGGGATAACCCCGACCGTCAGCGCCGGATACGCCAATGTCAGCCTCGGGATCTCCCTCGGCACGGAAAAAGAGATCGCGCCCAGCGTCTCGCTTTACCGCATGAGCGAAAGCGAATTGCGCCTCCGGCTGCGCCTTGACCAGGCCAGGATCATAAGCTACGGCGCGGATGTTACGGCCGTCATTGTCCCTCTCGAAGACACCTTTATCGCGGCCGGCAACGCTTTGATAAAGCTTGCGGGGCCTACGGCGGGTCAGATGGGCATAGACCTGCTGATGCCGTCGCTTGAAAAATACACCGAAGCCAGCCTGGGCATCTCGCAGGAGCACGTGAAGAATAAAAAAGTGCTGCTGGAATTCATTCTTGACCCGAGGGACCCGGCGCAGATGGATAAGCTCGCGGAGATGCTGAACCACGGGCAGCTCGGCACTGTAGCGGAGCTGGCCAAAGTGGCCGTGAAGCGGGCTTTCCTGCCGGAACATGACGGCGAGACCTCCGACGCGCTGCTCATGCAGGCGACCAGCCGCTGGGAAGCCAGGCTCGGCGTAACGTCTTCTTATAACGGCGTGGACAGGATAACCGAAATAAACACGAACATCCATATTCACGTGCCCGTACTCGCGGACTACCAGCGGGTTTACGGCAGGGATTATCAGATGATACACACGCCCGGCTCGAACGAGACGCTGCACGTGCACGAAAATACGCTTGAGCGCAGCGGCGGCTATCTTGACGTTCCCTTTCAGGGCACGACCTATAAACATAACCGCGCCCGTGCGGTAGCCGTGTTCAATAAAGAAGTATCGGGCAGTATAAGCCAGCCGGTGCTGAAATACGAGCACTTCGAGGCCGAAATGAGGCACACCAAGGATTCGGCGCGCAGAATGCTAGAGAACGCCAACGATGTAATGCGCTATGCCGGCGCGAAAGGCGGCGTTCTGAACCCCTCGGCTATCATACCGCTGAACGAACTGCAGAGGGATACTCCGCAGCATGAGGGCCGCACCAATAACTCGGCCTACATGACCTTCGCCATGGTAGTGAACGAAAAAGGCGTGCAGGATATAATCAACGCGGATGCCGACCTGGTGGTAAAGGCGTACATTAACACCCTGCCCGCTGACGAAAAGATAATGATGCGGGAGCAGCTAAGACCGGACGGCTCCGTCAACTACTCGCTGGCGAACTCCAGCTCCGGCGCCGACGAAACGGTAAGGCATAATATCAGGAAAGCCCTGAGGATCCTGAGCGATCTGCAGCAGGTCCGCATAGGGCCCGGCGGCTACTCCACCAACTGGAAACAGCAGTCCGAGCGGCTGTCCAAGATGATCAGCGGCGACAGCAAGAGCGACCTGAAATACGACGAGGTGCTTAAGGTCCTGGTGCAGCTGACGGACATCGGGAACGTGCAGGCCGAAATAGCTTATTACGAGCTGTCCGGCGGGCATACGGACGTGGCCTCGGCAAAAGAATTCAACGGCGACAACCCGGCCTTCCAGAGCGCAGGCGAGTACGACTCTACCGTCGAGCACTTCGACGACCCCGCCACGAACACCGATTGAACGAGCAAAACGCCCCCGCGCCCGGTTCGCTGATACGGGCGCGGATGACGGTCCGAAAATTTAAAAGATAAAGGGAGAATATAATGAAAACGAATAAAATGAAAGTCGCGGCGGGGATACTTGCGGTTTATGCCGCAGCATCCGCCTCTATGGCCAACGCCTGGAAGAGCGCGCCGCTGCTCGCCCACACGAACATTATGCAGGCCGCTTTGGACAGGGTGAACAAGTCCGAATACCCGGACCTCGCCGCTTTTAAGGTCAAACTTATAGAAGGCGCCAATGACGAGTCCTGGCATACCATAGACAGCCCTAACGGCGGAAAACCGAAAGATATCTGGCTCGGGGCGAAAACCGAAGATGCGGGCGGAGTGCTGGGCAATTATGCGGCTTTTGATCTTGAACATGCGTACAGGCGCATCGGCTCTATCTGCCACTTAACGGAGGACCAGGCTTCTCCGCCGCACGCGGCCAATGTGTACCACGGCCTGTTCGACAGATTCGAGACCGCCGCAGGCGATTATTCGGCCCCGCTGTACGATGTGCCGGCGGATGCCGGAGTTAAAGAGCCTTACGCTTATTATCAGGAAACGCAGGATGACACACGCCGAAAGCTCTCATCCTGGGTAAATCCGGAGACCGGCAGGCCCTACTGGGTCGAAGATCCCGATTCAGGGGTTAAGCTCGGGCAGGACTCCACTTTCGGCGTGTACGGCAGCTACGGCGGAGGAGAGGATTCTTTCCCTATAACTCATTCCGACAAACGGATCCTGGCTATAATCGACGGCCAGTTCCAGTCCGCGGCCCGGGCCACGTTGAATATCCTTGTTGCGGCCTCAAAGAGACTGCCGCCGCTCGTTTCCGACCTGGCCGCGGCAAATACCGGAGGCGGTATCGAGATCAGCTTCAACGCCTCGGACAACCGCTCCAGCGCTCTTACGTTCCAGGCGGAGGCCTATCAGGGCAGCCAGCTGCTGGGGCTCATTAAAGACGGGAATATTAATCTCGGCCAGCCCGGGGCATATGGGCTGCCTTTGGGCGGCAGGGTCTCGTTCGTCTGGGATGGAACCGTGCAGGGCCGGAAGCTTTCCGCCGGCGAATACAGCGTGCACGTGAAACTCACCGACTCCGACAATAACACCACGCCGGACAGCGTGAACCTGGATAAATCGCGCGTCAACAGCACGGAAGTGAATGTTTCTCTTAACTAAAACAAATTAAACGGGAGGACGTATGAGCAAAATAATAACACTGTGCGGAATTTTGGGAGCGATAGCCATGCAGGCTAATGCCGCGGGCCTGACCGGTTTCTCGCTTCCAGCGAACGCCGCGGAAATAAAAAAATCGATAGCGGAGAGTTCCCTGCCCGCGCCAGTCGCAGCGGCCGCAGCAACACCGGATGGGCTCAACGACCAGAACAAACCGGAGGATCCGCTGATAAAACTCGGCATGTACGGCAACCTGCAGAAAGGCGGGATAGCTGCGCCGCTCACCGATGTGCGCGAGCTCATTAAACCGGGCGCTGAGAAAACCCTGTTAAAGCATGGCTTTGCGCTTCAGCCCGGTGCGGATGGCGCAGAGATTTACACGCTTGGGAACGCGCAGTTATATGATACCGGCCAGCGCGCTGTCATCAATAAGGACGGTTCGGCGTCGCTGGTATGTTTCTCGCAGACCGCCGGCGGACATCCGATCCTGGAACTGGTCAGCATTAACGCCGCCGGTAAGATCAGCAACAGCGTAACGATGCTGCCGTAAAATACAGAACGTAGCTTGTAAAATCCTAATGCCCCAAAAACACTTCCATTTAAGCCGGCTGGCGTTCTTGTACGCCTTTTCGATCCTCCTCGCCTCGCCGAACGGGGCCCGGAGCTGGGACCAGTTCGGGAGGTACATGTTCGATTCCCACAGCGTGCTGACCTGGTCGGCTATCGAGGGCGCGAACGGCTCCCTGCGCGGCACAGAGAGCCCGGCCATGGAGGCCTGGCTCAAGCGGCTGAACCAAAAGCCGGAAACAGGCCTTGTTCCGAAAGATTTTGATTTGAACGCGGAAACGCTGAAGGGCGGTTTTTATCCGGTCGACGATCTTAAGGACTCCACTCTTTTCACTTCTAACAGGGTTCAGCTGGGGAACGTCGCCGCGGACTATCCGTACCGCCTGAACATCCCCGGAACCTCCAAATCAGCTCTCTTCAGATTCTACGCGAGTGTTTGGAACGAGCAGCTCGGGGTCGAACTGGCCGACTCGACATACGAGCACTTCAATCCCAACGGCCTGGGAATGTCCGTTCATTTTTTAAGAGCTTATCGTGAAACCGGCGGGACTCCGCCGATCAAGCTGGATCCCGCGCGCCTCTCCTGCGACAAAGCGGTGGGCCTTATTAAAAAATTCACCGACAGCGCCTGGAAAGAATGGCAGCGGGGGAATAACGCCGCCGATAAAAGCGAGGCTTTGCGCGCTTATGAGCTCATGTACTTCTCGCTGGGCGTGGCGGCGCATACCATAGAGGATTCTTTTTCACCCGCGCATACGCAGAGGTCGATAGAAGATCCGCGCGTCATCGAAGACCTGTGTTACTATTACGACAACAAGCTTTTGCCGCCTTCCGCGGCGGGCGCCTGCGTTCATCTCTATGGATACAATGCGGACCCGAGGGACAGCATCCACTTTAAAGGCAACGACAAATATCCAAGCACCGCTGTGCCGGCCAGGCTGGCCGCCATGGCCGCGCAGGAGTTCCTTACAGGCTTCGGCGAACTGGCGCTTGACGAGTTTTCCGGAGCCCGGTCCCGCTCGCTGGAGGGATTTACTCAGGAGTTCCTCGTAAGCGGCAGGGGCGCCGGCCAGGGCTATTTCGACTGTTCGACCCTGCCGGAAAAATAGGGTATCGGCCATCCTGAGCGGGATAATCGCAACTCCCGCGGCGCCGTAAACTTTAACAGTACGACTAACTATCGGGAGGAAAAGTAATGAAAATCGTGAACAAAAGAACGAACCTGTTAAGTCTGATGATAATGGTCCCGATGCTGGGGTTAAATTCATTCGCCGCCAAAAACCTGCTTATTTCCGACATTGACGACACCATCAAAAAAACCGGAATACATAGCGATGGAGTCGTCGGGCACGCCATGGGCACTACCAATGAATTCGCCGGCATGAGCATACTCTACAACGGCTGCGCCGACGCTCTCGGCGCATCGGGCAAGGTCGAATATTTAACGGCGGCCCCCGGGCTGGTCGACAATTTAGGGATCGATTTTCTGCGGGAGGCCGGCTTCCCGCCGGGCCGCGGGAACATCGCGAACTTCGTGGTGAGCGGAAGAGATCCGCAGATGGAAACGTCGGGCGAATTTAAAGCCCGCAAGCTCATCGAGATCTATGAACGTGAAAAACCCGAATTGATGATACTGGTCGGCGATAACGGCGAACAGGATATCGACGCTTACGGCGAGCTTATGAAGTATGTCGCGGACCATAACGGCAGTACCAGGGTAATTTCGTTCATTCACCATGTGTATGAGTCGGCAGGGAAGCCGATCCCTTCCGGACATATTCCGTTCGTAACTTCCGCGGACCTGGCGGTCCAGTTCGCGAATCACGGGTGGATAAAAGAAGCGGGCCTGACGCGCGTTCTGGGAGAAATAGAATACGACAGCGGCGCAGGACAATTCGCGAAAGAAGTGGTGCCGGCTTTTATGGAATGCGCGTCATTCCGGGCGTGGCCTGTGATAGATTCGAATTTTTTAGCCCAGACTTACAACGCTCCGGCTATAACCGGCAGCTACGAACAGGTTAAAGCTAACGTGAGCGGCCTGTGCCGGAATAAATAACGGCACGGATCGTTCCGGAAGCCGGGCTGGATCGGGGCATATTTACCCTCAGCTATCTTGAGCGCCAATACACCAGGGCCGCAAGGTGATCCGGGACCGAGCGGTAATTATCAGCGAGGGAAATTTAATGAAAAGATCAGCATCGTATTACTTCGCATTATACCTGTTCGTACTGGCCGGCCCGTCATTGGCTAACGCCAGCCGCGTCGGAGACGGCTTCGAGGCGTGCCGGAAGGACGGTAACTCGGTATCTTTTTGTCAGGACGCCAGAGCGGGCTTCGGCGCATGCCGCCAGGACGGGAATTCCTCATCCTTCTGCTTATCCGCCGAAGCCGGTTTCGGGGCATGCCGTCAAGACGGGAATTCGTCATCTTTCTGCCTGCCCGCCCGAGCGGGTTTCGAGGCGTGCCGTAAAGACGGGAACTCGGCATCTTTTTGTATAAACGGAGGCGACGGCGTGTTGGGAGAAGGTTTTGAAGCATGTCGTAAGGACGGGAATTCGGGATCCTTTTGTCAGGACGCTAAGGCGGGCTTCGGCGCGTGCCGCCAGGACGGGAACTCCTCATCCTTCTGCTTATCCGCCGATGCTGGTTTCGGGGCATGCCGTCAAGACGGCAATTCGTCATCTTTCTGCCTGCCCGCCCGAGCGGGTTTCGGAGCGTGTCGCCTGGACGGGAATTCCTCATCCTTTTGCCTGCCCGCCGGCGCAGGTTTTGAGGCGTGCCGTCGTGACGGAAATTCGGCTTCCTTCTGTATAGAACAATAAAAAACATTATGCCAGGTTTTAAAAAGAATACGTATTATGTCACCGGAATTCATCACCGGAATTCATCGGACGAAAGGAGAATAAAGTATGAAAAAGATCAGTAAAGGCGCTTTTATAGCAGCGATGGCGCTTATAAGTTACGCTAACTATGCCGCAGCTCAGGCAGTTTCTTTTGACACTTTCGGCAATAATCCCGGCAGTCTCGCTGCAATGGTCCAGGACGCAAAGGCGGATCGCCTTAACATCGGGCATATTGCGGGAGAGATACTTCACAATTTCCCGGCCCCTCAGCCGCCGATGAATCACGGCGGACATGGAGATCATAACGGTCCGGGCGGCCACGATGGCGCCGGCCCCCAGCCAGGTCCGAACCACGATAGTCCAGGAGCTCACAACGGCCCCGGTCATCACGATTGCCATGCCGCCGATGTTTATATACAGGACGGCCGTATTTATAAAAACGGGATACTTCTCGGCACCGGCGCCGCAGATTACAAAACCTCCTGCACCGGGGATGTGGCCTGGATAGACTCCTATTATTTATATAAGAACACCGACCGCCTTGGGTCCGACGCCAATAATTATGAAATAGCCGCATATACCGGAGATGTGATCTGGACGGATTCATACTACCTATACAAGAATGCCAACCGTCTCGGCTCCGATCCGAAAAGTTACGAATTGATCGCCCGTACGGGAGATGTGGTATGGGAGGATTCATATTACCTGTACAAGAATACCGACCGCCTTGGCTCAGGCCCGAAGAGCTATAAAGTGGCCGAACATACCGGGGATGTGATCTGGGCGGATTCATACTACCTGTACAGAAATGCTATCCGCCTCGGTTCCGATCCCAAAAGCTACGAAGTGGCCGAATTTACCGGAGATGTGGCCTGGATGGATTCCTATTACCTTTACAAGAACGATATCCGGGTAGCCAGCGGCGTTAAAAGTTTCGAGATCGACGCCCGCGGCAAAATAATCTGGATAGATTCCTCGGGCGCTCAGCATGCGGCATAGGGAAAACCAGAGAGGCTCAAGAAGGCAAGATAAAATTTCGGCTCATACGTCTAACATCTCGGTTATGACCGGAAGTTACGAACAGGTTAAAGCGAACGTGGATGGTTTGTGCAGGAATAAATAACAGCATGATAAGGCGCATCCAGAACTAAACTAACAAAAGGAGAATTAAGTATGAAAAAAACCAGTAAAGGCGCATTCATAGCAACGATGGCGCTCTTAAGTTACGCGAACTATGCAACAGCTCAGGCAGTTTCCTTCGACAGTCCCGGTAAAGATTCCGGCAGCCTCGCCGGAATGGTGCAAGACGCAAAAGCCGACCGCCTTAATATCGGTCATATTGCGGGAGAGATACTTCATAATATCACTACCCCGCAAGCGCAAGGGCATCACGGTGGTCCTGGCGACCATAACGGCCCCGGACATCACGACGGCCCCAGCCCCCAGCCCGGACCGTGGCATCCTCAGCCTCCGATGCCGCCCCAGCCTTTCCCGCCCCAGCCGCCTATGCCTCCGCAGCCCTATCCCGGCGGCGATCTTCAGGGCTACTGCCAGGACTTCGATCACTCACAGTTCATGGCGGCCAAGAACTTCGCTTATTCCGGCAGCGGCCTGAACTATAGCGACAGCCAGGCCACCGACTGGGCGCTGCGCTACGATCAGACCCACGCCTGCGGCACGCTTCCGGAATATTCTGCCCGCTACAGCGCGCTCTACACCTATGCTTACAGCGGTTCGTATATGAATATGAACGCCAATGACGCCAGGGACTACGCCCTGTACTATGTGGAGCGGATGACGGTGCCTCAGATCCAGTATTGGCAGGCCACCTTCCAGGCGGTTTACACGCTCTTCTACTCCGGCAGCTACATGAACGACAACGCGGCCGACGCGGTGTCCGGCGCGCGGGTCTGGAACGAGCGCGGCTACTGCGGAGATATCCGGCTTATCGAGAACATCAAAGCCGAATATGCCCGGCAGTACGGTTTCGCCTACAGCGGCAGCGGCTTGAACTATAATTCCGCACAGGCCAAGGATTATGCTCTGAGCGCGGTGCGAAACATGACCAGCTGCGGCGACTTGCTGAGATAAATATGTAAACGCCGGAGGGCGGTTATTGCTTCGCAACGCGTGATAATTCACATGTTCGGCAAAAACCTCCGGCGTTTTGGGTACCATAAGTTACGAACAAGCTAAAACGAACGCAGGCAGTTAGTGGAGTAATAAGCAATAGCATACCAGGCCGCATCTAAACTGAACAAAAGGAGAATAAAGTATGAATAAAACCAGTAAAGGCGCTTTCATCGCTGCGATGGCGCTTATAAGTTACGCGAACTATGCATCAGCTCAGGCAGTATCTTTCGACAGCCCCGGCAAGAATTCCGGCGATCTGGGTTCCATGGTAGAAGAGATGAAAGCCGAGAACCGCCTTAACATCGGCCATATTGCGGGAGAGATAATACATAATATCACGACCCCGCAAGCGCCGGGGAACCACGGCGGTCCCGGCGGCCCCGGAGATCATAACGGCCCGGGTAATCATAATGACTTCGGTAATCACGGCGGCTTTGGAGATCATAATGGTCCTGGCGATCACAACGGCCCCGGCCCGCACGACGGCCCACATGACGGTCCTCACGACGGACCCCACGATGGTCCCCATCCCCAGCCCGGACCGTGGCATCCTCAGCCCGGTCCGTGGAATCCCCAACCCGGCCCTCAGCCTGGTCCGTGGCATCCGCAACCCGGTCCGTGGAACCCTCAGCCTGAGCCATGGCACCCGCACCCCAGTCCCCAGCCCGAGCCGTGGCATCCTCAGCCTATTCCCCAGCCTGAGCCCTGGCATCCCCAGCCCGAGCCGCAGCCAGAGCCTTACACGCCAGTACCTCCCGTTGCGACCAGCGATATCTCGCTGCAGTCCTTCGGCAAAATCGGCGGGGCGCTATACCTGACCTTCGCCGATGCCCGCGCGGACTACTACAAGGGATCGAAGATCGATCTCACCGTAGAGGCCATGGCCCTTCCGGCCGACAGCAACGTGTCTTCCCAGGACCTTATCAACGGTCTCCAGAAGATAACCGTGCAGGGCAGTTACGATGTAGACTCGCTCTACAGCATAAGGCTGGCGGATAATCCGAAGCCCGGCAAGTATATTCTCACCATAAAATACACGCGCCGCAGCCAGGGTTCATCCGGCGCCGAGGAGAGCACCATCGCAGTGATGGACCTGCAATAGGTCCGGAAAAATAATGAGTGAGGGGACCCGGCCGCCGCGGGGCGCCGGGTTCCCGTTAACCCGGACATAATATTCGCAGCTATTTGGTCCAAAAACAAAATTACACTGAAGAACAGGAGAAATTATCACAATGAAAAAGACAATAATGACCTTGCTTATAATGGCTGCCGGCATGTGCGCCGCCAGCGCTGGTGAATTCGCCGCCGGGTCGTCAAATCCGGCCGGCAACACCTATACCTGCACGGCCACGGATAGCGGGTTCCTCATCGACGGCAAGCCCGGGAAACTTGTTTTCCGGACCTCGGGCGGCGCAATACAGTTCCTTGAATGGAAATCCGCTTTCGCCGGCTGCGAAATGGACACGGCAAGGACATTCCCGCTGAAGCAGGCCAGCCGGACGGATATTCCTTCCAGCTACAGGGCCTGGCTGAGCGGGCCGACTTACGGCGTGTATTACGACTGGTACTATACCACCCAGTATTATTTCACGCTTGAGAGCACGCCTTCGCAGCAAAAGCCCGGCGACACGGTAAAGCTGGAGATAAACGGAGATGACGACGACGGCTGCTTCATCTACAACCGCCAGTTCTCCTGCAATGTCAGCCGCTGACCGGTGAATGGAGAAAGAAAAACCGGACCCCGCTCACACAGGGTCCGGCCCTTTCGCCTCCACCTTAGCCGAGCGCGTCGATCAGTTAGTTTTAGCGTAATAAATTGAGATGATAAAAATGAAAATATTTATAGCGATAAGTTGTGTGTTAATGTTCGCCTGGGCGAAACTTGAACCCGCTTCCGGTATGGAAGAACTGCGGACCGATCACGGCGGTTCCCAATCACGGGCGATCTTCGGAAAAGACGACCGGCAGGAACTTTTTTCCGTCCCGGACCAGTGGAGGGAGATAGGCAGGTCCATAGCCGGAAAGGTTTCCGCGGACCATATCACGGACCACGGCTCCTACTGGGAGCTCCATGGAGAGCCCTTAAGCGCGAAGGAATGCCCCGGCAACCGGTTCTCGGATGAAATCACGGTCCCAAGCTGCACCGGTTTCCTAGTAAAGCCGGACCTGCTTGTCACGGCGGCCCACTGCATCAAGGCACAGGACGACTGTGATAACTTTTATTGGGTATTCGAATACGCGCTCTCCGGCGCGGGCGACAGGAACTACACCAAGGCCGGCGCCAACCGTGTTTACCGGTGTAAAAAAATAGTGTCCAGGAATTACCAGAATTTCGGAGATATTGACTACGCGATCCTGCAGCTGGACCGCGCGGTTGAAGGCAGAAAGCCGTTAAGACTCGGCCTCGACGCGCAGGTAAACCCGGGAATAGAACTTATCAATATCGGCAACTCCAACGGCCTTCCGCTGAAATTCAAAGATTCGGCGAAGATAATAAATGTGAGGGCCGGCGGGCAGGCTTTCGAGTCCGAGCTGGATACTTTCGGCGGCGACTCCGGGTCCCCGGTCTTTAACGCGGGCACAGGCGAGGTTATCGGAATAACGTCCAGCGCGAACTCGGACCACTACCACGACGGCGTGAACAATTGCAGACAGCTGAAAGTGTGCAACCCGGGCGACAAATGTTATTTGGCCGTTTCGTCCGGGATCTGGAACCTTAAGAACGAGCCCGCGCTCGCGCCTAACTAGGGGCCGCTGAAAAAGTCGGCAGGCTGATTTTAGACAATAAAACCATTTCTGGAAAGTCTTTGCCACCGGTTTTGTTCCGGGTTTTATCCGCCTGACTTCTTACGCCGCCGCCTTTGCCTCCATCTTCCTCATCGCCGTGCTCAGGTTCATAGCCATCAACCCAAGCCGCACCCAGATTTCCTCTCCGCCTGCCATACGATACTTCACCAGGTCCAGCCCAAATCTATTTTTCCCAAGCCCTATTATTCCTTCCATCCTGCTCGCACGCTTCTTATGCTGCCGCAGGTACCAGGCGCGGTTCTCTTTTACCGCCGCCCCGCGCCCAAGTGCCTTGAAGCCGCCGCGAACACCGATCTTTTTTAAATGCTCCCGGTTGGCCCGGCTGCCGAATATTCCGTCCCCGGTGGAACTTGTAGGGTAATGCCCGAACCGCTCTTTATAACTCTCAAGACTGCCGGCAAGATCCTCTCCCTCGTTGTACGCGTCAAAACCCAGTTTGTCCAGAAAACAAAATCCATCAACCCAACTTAACAGACACTTCGCCCCGAATTCCACGTTCCGCCCCGCCTTGCCACGCATTATCGGCCGGATATGCGGAGCGTGCAGGCTCACTATCCGGCTTTTCACGCTCCTGGCTTTCGTTCGCCATAACTCATACTGTTGCGCGTAGATCCGCTTCACTGTTTCTAGCCTGGATTTTAAAAACTCCCGCTCGTGCTCCTTCAGCTGCCCGGCGTACTCCGCTGCCAGTAATTCAAACTGTCCGATATTGCGCTTCAGATAGCGCAGAAGTTTTCCACGCATCAGGTTTATCTCACGCCGGGTCTTCCTGCGTTTCTTCTGGAATCCAAGATACGCCTTCTGCGCCTTGCGGCGATATGTCCGCGCTTTCTCTTTTACGTTGAACCGCTTCCCGAACGCCAATATCACTTTCACCGTCCACTGGCGGCATTTGTTTAAAAGCCCCGCGTCGGTGGGAAAGGTTATGTCCGACGGGAATACTGTGGCGTCCAGCAGATGCTCGCCGGGTTTTATCAAGCCGCTTGTTTGCAGTTCGCTCAGCACTTCCCGCTCAAACCGGGCAAAAAAACCGGGACCAAGCTTTTTACGAAGTTTGGACAGCAGACTCGGATTTATTCCGCCTTCGGTTTTAAAAGTGTCTTCACCGCAAAATGCCTGCACATACGGGTTCTCAAGGTACTCGTGAATCAGGCGTACGTCGGGATAACTTTCCGCGTGCTTCACTATCAGCAACCCGCAGATAAGCCGGCTGTCTTTGGCCGGACGTCCCATCCCTTCGGAAAAATATCCGCGATAAATCTCCTCAAGCCGCTCCCAGGGAATAAGGCCGCTCAGTTTTATCCAGCGGTTATTGGCATTTAACCCCCCGCCAAGCGGGAAAAGTTCAGGGAACAATGGCAGCGTCTTGCGGTCCTTGGGGCGATACATGGGCGGCTCCTGGCTGTAAAACTGCACGGCTTTTTATGGCCGGCATGCTAATTCCGTGCAGTTTCTATGCATTATTGCCCTTATATTTTCCCATTTCTACTACGAGACTTCAATCAGATAATGACTTTTTCAGCGCCCCCTAACTAAGGATAAAGAAATATGAAAGCGAAACTGAAACTGGCATTGGCGGTGCTATGCGCGCTGGCGGCGGGCGCGGCGGCGGACGGCGGCGGGGTTTCCGTCTTCTTCAGGCTTTCGAAAGGGAGCTCTATCGGTGAATTTACGGCCGCGCTGCATAAGGATTTTCCGGAGATAATGGTAGAGCCCGTGATCGGGAACGTCTATCTTGCGAAAGAAAAAAGCGACACAGCGGACTTGCGAAGGCTCGCCGACAAGGTAGCATCCTTCAATATGGTACAGGCCGTACAGCCGCGCGAACTTGCCTACCCACCGGCTCAGGCTGAGGAAAGATCGGAACCGGACAAAACCTGGTTCCTCTCCAAGATACAGGCCCCGCTTTTTTGGGAAAAAAGCAAAGGCAGCCGTTCCGTGCGGGTCCTGGTCTGCGACACCGGCATCGAATCCGGACATCCGGACCTGCGCGGCAATATCGGGGCCGGGCTGAATTTTGTGGATGGCAGCGGCAATACCGAGCCCACCGGCAATGGCCACGGCACCCGCATAGCCGGGCTGATAGGCGCGCAGGGCGGACACACAGGCGCCGGGGCCTCAGGCGTCAACTGGGAGGTAACCATCATCCCGGGCAAGGTGAGCAACAAGGCCGACGGCGCTACGGACCACTCCGACAGCGCCAAATGCATAAAGTGGGGCGCCGACCAGGGGATAAAGGTCGTCAATTTGAGCATCAGCAACGCCGCCGGCAATCTCGCGGTGCAGGAAGCGGCTGAGTACCTTTATAATAAAGGAGGGATACTGGTCGTCTCAGCCGGCAATAAGGGCGAGTTCCTCAACCTTCCCGACGATCCGCATATGGTGGTGGTCGGGGCTACCAACGACCTGGACTGGCATCCGCCGGCTTACAATACCGGAGCGTACATAGACCTCTCCGCTCCGTCTTCCTCGCTTTATACTACCGATAAAGGCGGAGGCTATATAACCAGCAACGGCACTTCTCTGTCGGCCGCCATCGTTTCGGGCTCTGCGGCGCTCATCCTGTCTGCGAAACCGGACCTGACAGCCCAACAGCTCATAGACCTTCTTCTGGCGTCTACGGCAGACCTGGGCGCTCCAGGCCGGGATGAAGTCTTCGGAACGGGCCGCCTTGACCTTAAAAAGGCGATCGAGCTTTTAAAGCTCTGACAAAATAAATAAACAGGATCCGGCGGGCATCCTGTCCTGCATATATTTCCCCGGAGAGCCGTACGGCCCTCCGGGCGGGTGTTTTGGGTTAAACCTATAGCTTAACTAAAGGTGTTTTTGGTAAACCGTCGCTCCTGGGTCAAAAAATATGGCCGCCTTGGTTCCTCGGCCTCATGAAAGTCATCGCCGAACGGGGTAAACTTATATCATCAGGTTCTGAGGGCGGCATAGCAGGCCGTATTAAAGACGAACCCAATAAGGAGCGCAACAAACATGAACGCGAAAAGCTCGTTGGCAGCAATTCTGGTGTTGGCGGTTTCGGTCCTGCAGGTCAGCGGCGCGCACGCGGCTTCCGCTCTTAAATCGGTTATGGATGAATCACAAGCCGCCGCCGCCAGCGGAGATCTTGGCGCGGCGTCCAGACTGGCCTCACAGTCCCTGGACGGCCTTTTATCGAATAGGAAAAATCCCCCCGAAGTACATATATCTCTTGCACCGTCAAAAGCCGAACCTGTTGCGCTAAGCGCATCCAGGAAGCCGGAAATAAAACCGGTGCCGGCTTTGGCCGCCGCCGTTGAAGCGCCGGAAGCTGCTGAAAAAAGATCTTCTATGTGCCGTGACAATTTGCACTGGGAGCCCACTCGCATGTCGACAAGCTTCGCCGTTCCTTATTGCAGTATTTCAAATAACGGGACCGGCGGTATTTTGAGCAGGATAGGCGGCGGGATCGCCGGTGCCCTCAGTTATGCCGCAGTGGGTATAGCGACGATCGCGATGCTGCCGTTGAGCGTTATCGCTGCCGTAGGACTCCTTTTGAGCGCCCTGATACCAAGGTAACCGACCGGCGGCGGCCGATCTGGCGATCGTATGTGCGATTTTGAAGGCTGGACATAAATCTGGTCCGAAAGAAAATAAAAAGGAGAGCAACAAGATATATGAAAAAAATAACGGTAAAAAAAGCTGTTATAGCGGTCATAATGACCGCGGTTTGTATGGCGGCCGCCGCGATCCCGAATGCCGCAGCCCTTACGCTACCGACCGAGGTTGATCCGGCTGCCGCGGTCCCTTCGAACAAGACCGACGCCTATCTTCAGGGCGGCGCCCTATATGTGAAATGCGGAGAGTGCGCTGAGCATACCTTGGTCACCTCCGGCGTAAACCAGTTCGCCGTCAGTGAGAACGGTGCCGTCGCTTTCACCAGGAACGGCGGTCTCTATGTGGTCACGGACATTAAACGCGGAGACTATAAGCTGCTTACCGCCGGGGTCGGCCGTTTTGTCTTCGGCAAGTACGACACTATTGTTTTCAAAAGGAACGGCGGTCTTTATCTGGTCACGGATATTAAGAGAGGCGACTATGCGCTGGTTACCTCGAACGTGGACCAGGTTCTTGCGGGCAATAACGGCGCTGTTGTCTTCACCAGGAACGACGCTCTCTATGTGATCACGGACCTTGAGGCCGGCTACTACACGCTGGCAGCCACCTCCGTTACAAAAGTCGAGCTTCGCGACGGGGCGATCTACTATCTTCAGTGCGGCCGCTGGACCACGCTGTAAGCCGACGGCTTAACTAAGGGCGGTTCCGCTAAACCCCCGCTCCTGGGTCGAATAACAAGGCGGTTTAGGTTCTTAATACTCAGGATATCGACCGGCGGACGGGGTAGACTATCGTAGGAAGGGACACTGAGACAGGCAGTACTAAGAAGCAAAAATACAAAGGGGAGGAATTAAATATGAAGAATAGGAAAAACCTGCTGATAGCCGTCATATTAGGTTTCACCGGGACGGCTGTTTCTTTTGCGGGGCAAAATACGTTCCTGGAGGGGGTCACGGCCTCCCAGATCAAAGCTGAGGCGGAAGTAAATCCGTCAGAACCGGCGCCGCAGCCGGAGCCGGTCGCAGAGCCAAGCGGCGGTCTTTTCGCCATAAACGGGAAAGTCTCGCTTGTCACGGTCGGGGATGTCTCGGGCAGCATAATAGGCAAAGACAGCACCCAGCTCAACATCAGGGACGGGAAAAATGTAACTCTCGGCAATATAAGCCGTGAGCTCTTCGGGTTCCGGCATCTGGCGACCAAATTCTCGGACCGCCCGCGCATGTCGCTGTACTTCAACGATCCGGATAATAATCCCATAGCCTACGCTTATGTGAACCTCGCGGCCCTGGCCAACACGGCCATTACCGTGGATGAATCTGCCGCCCCCTTCAGCAAGCGGATAGGCTCATACAGCTCCGACGTGCTGCTGGACATCGCCCAGTCCCTGTCCCTGAACCTTGAGGACATTAACGCCTTCTTCTCGGTCTATTCGATCTATGACTCCGAAGGCAAGTACATCGCGCGGTCCATAAAAAGCCAGGATTCGACGGGTTTTGACCTGACGATCCAGAGGCCCGGCCCGAAAGACGACAAAGGCAGGACGGACTGGATCGACGTGGCCCATATCATAGTCAACCCGGAGTGGCAGATAGAGGTCACCGACCCGGAATTCGTGGCAGCAGGAGAGCCCGGGAAGCTGGACCCCAGGCTGCTGGTCATGATGCCGGCGTTCAAACATTTCATCAATAACGAGCTGATGAACAAAGCGGAGTAATGAAGTTGCGGAATATAAAATCAGGAGGAGAACTTATGAATAAAATTATAGCGTCTTTGATACTAATGGGCCTTGCCGGCGGGGCGTATGCCGCCGAGTTCGGGGATCTGGCGGTAAGCGCCAAGACTCTGAAAGCTTCGCAGGGGGAAGCCGCTCTGGCGGCGGACTCCGGGACTCCGCAGGCGGAACCAGTTCTCTTCGAACCGGATGCCGCCGCCTACGCGGCCAAGGCCAGGCCGATAAAGTGGGTCGCCATTCCCGGCGGGAAGTACCTGATGGGAGCCGAGAAGAGCGCCCCCGGCTCGAATAACACAAGACCGGTCCGCGAGGTCAGCATTAAGACTTTTGAGATGGCTAAAACGGTGGTGACCGTAGAGCAGTACGCGAAATGCGTGAATGCGGGCCAATGCACGGAGCCGGCTATTACCTACTATAGCTTCAATTGCAACTGGCACACTCCGGACCATCAGAAGTATCCGATGAACTGCCTGAATCTGGTCCAGATGAACCAGTATGCCGGTTTCGCGGGCGCAAGGCTGCCCAGCGAGTCAGAATGGGAATACGCCGCCAGGAGCGGAGGCAAGAATAATAAATTCCCCTGGGGAAATGCCCCCGTGACCCACGACCGGGCGGTCTACGACGGCCCGGAGAACGGTGTCGGCGGCGGAACGAACGGCACTATGGCCGTGTGCTCGAAGCCAGCAGGCAACACCGAACAGGGTCTGTGCGATATGGCCGGTAATGTCTGGCAGGTGGTGCAGGATATCTATGCGGAGTCGTACGCAGGCGCTCCCGCGGACGGAAGCGCGGTCAAAGGAGCGGCTAACGGAGACCAGGTGCTGCGCGGCAACTCGTTCTACAGCAGCGACGACGAATACCTGCGGACCGATTTCCGCAGCTACATGTATATGCTGCAGGGCAGCTTCTACGTCGGGTTCCGCCTCGCCAGATAAATAAGCGCGCTTAAGCGATATTAAAAAGGGCTTCCCGTAATTACCGGGAAGCCCTTTGCTATCGGCCGGTAAAAAGGCCGGCTCCCGCGGCGGACCCGGAAAGTCCTGCGTAAAAAATAAGCCCCGGCATGCAATCCCCGTTGCCTAATATTAGTTAAACCTATGGCTTAACTTCAGGCGGTTCCGGTAAACCGCCGCTCCTGGGTCAAAAAATATAGATGCTCTGGTTCTTAGGCCTCATGAGTTCCGTCGATAAACGGAGTAAACTTATATTATGAGGTTTTAGCTGTGCGCGGCAGGCGCATCCGGGGCGGAACGAACTAAGGAGATAAAAGTTATGAGAAGAACGATAATACTCGCGGCGGTAGTGATCGGATTATTCAGCGGAGCTTATGCCAAGCCTGCGACGGGACAACTTAAGACTGCGCCTGATCGCGCTATAACAGCTCCTGTTCCTTCAGAGGCCGGGGCTAAGGCCGCTACAGATGCCGGCGCGGTAAAGGTGAAATCTGAATCGTCGGCTAAAAGCGTGGCCGGCAAAAATTCCGGCGGCGGCACATGCAACGCTTACGGCTGTAGCGGATGCGGAACCTGCACATCGTACGGCTGTCCTAAGTGCAGCTCCGGTTATTCCGGGGGCGCGTGCAACTCTTACGGCTGCTCGGACGGCGGCACCTGCAACTCTTATGGCTGCAGCCAATGCGGAACGTGCTCATCCTACGGCTGCCCTAAGTGCAGCTCCGGTTATTCCGGGGGCACGTGCAACTCTTATGGCTGTTCGGACGGCGGAACGTGCAACTCTTATGGCTGCTCGGACGGCGGCACCTGCAATTCTTACGGCTGCAGTCAATGCGGAACTTGCTCTTCCTACGGCTGTCCGAACTGCAGCAGCTTAAAGAATTCGGACAAGACTGCCATTCAGCTGACGAATGACGGAGCCGGGCAGAATCCAGATCCGGTTGTCCGTCATTAACCGCAAATATATAAGGGGTAAATTAAAATGAAAAAAATAATGATAATGCTGGTTATGCTGGGTTTGTCCGGCGGCGCGTATGCCGCGGACCAGGCGGGTCAGGCCGATGGTGAAGCCGGGCTTTTTAATCCTGATGTCGCCGCCTACGCGGTTAAAGCCAGGCCGATAAATTGGGTTTCCATTCCGGGCGGGAAGTTCATGATGGGAGCAGAGAAGAGCGCCCCGGGATCGAACAATACAAAGCCGGTCCATGAGGTAGCGATCAAAAGCTTCGAGCTGGCGAAAACCGTGGTGACCGTAGAGCAATACGCGAAATGCGTTAATGCCGGCCGGTGCACCGAGCCGGCCATTACCTACTACAGCTTTAACTGCAACTGGCACACGCCTGACCGCCAGAAGTATCCGATGAACTGCCTGAATCTGGCCCAGATGAACCAGTATGCCGGGTTCGCCGGGGGAAGACTGCCGAGCGAGTCCGAATGGGAGTACGCCGCCAGGAGCGGCGGTAAGGCCCATAAATATCCCTGGGGTAACGAAGCCGTGAGCCATGAAAAGGTAGTGTTCGACGGTCCCGAGAACGGCGTCGGCGGCGGTAGCAACGGCACCATGCCCGTTTGCTCGAAGCCCGCCGGCAACACCGAACAGGGCTTGTGCGACATGGCCGGGAATGTCTGGCAGGTGGTGCAGGATATCTATGTGGAGTCGTATTCTGCCGCACCCGCTGACGGAAGAGCGGTCGACGGCGTAGGCGAACAGGTGCTGCGGGGCAACTCTTTCTACAGCAGCGACGACGAATATCTGCGGACCGATTTCCGCAGCTATATGAATATGCGGCAAGGCAGTTACTATGTCGGGTTCCGGCTCGCGAGGTGAGCCCGGAACAGGGGGTCGTGCGGGCCTATAAGCCGCTCCCGTCCCTTTTTTTGTGAGTGTGCGGCGGCGGGTATGTCTGCCGCAGAACGGTAAGAACGATACGGAACGGAGGTTTCGCGCTTATTAAAAAGGAGAGCTATGATCAAAAAAACATTATACCTGGCGGTTATCTTCGCGGCCGGCCCTTGCTTCGCCGCTCCGGACTCTTTTCAGCAGCTTGAGACCCTTGCGGGCGGTCCCGCGCAGGCGGCGCGGGCGGGCTATCAGTCATCCGCCGTAGAACCGTCTGGCGCTCCGGGCTACGCCGAAGCTGCGGAGGCGTTCAATGTCTATAGAGAGTCTAAGCGCGGGGGAATAAAGAACGAAGACAATCTGCCTTTCATACTGGCCCACGGGGCCAAAACGCGCAACACCGTCATCATGATCCATGGCCTGACGGACTCGCCCTGGTATATGCGTAAACTGGGCGAGATCCTGTATCGGCAGGGCTATAATGTCATTTCCCTGCTGCTGCCAGGCCACGGGACGAAACCGGAAGACCTTACCAACGCGACCAAGGAAGAGTGGCGGTCGGAAGTGGACCGCGGACTGCACATGGCCGCCGGGTTCGGGGAACAAATTTCGCTGGCCGGCTTTTCTACCGGCGGGGCGCTGTCTCTTGATGCCGTGCGCAGATATCCGGAGCTTAAAGTGCATAAGCTCTTCCTTTTCTCGCCGGCTATCGCCATAAACGAAAGCAACCAGGAGACGGTAGCTCTCGGCTGCCAGGCTCCCTGGCTCACGACCCTGATCAAGGGGCCATATAATGAGCCGGCCGACACGGTAGAGGACAATCCGTACCGCTACAACAAGATGGCTATCAACGGGGTCTGCCAGCTTTACGGCCTGATACAGGACAACAAGGCTGAGCGCGCGCAGATCTTGGACAGCCTTGACTCCGCCGGAACTTCTGTATTCGCGGTCGAATCTGACGCGGACGCGACGGTCAGTCCGGCCGTTGTGACCGATTTTATGGCCGCGCTGCGGGAAAATTCCGGGAGCGTGTATATCCGGTATCCTCTGGCCGAAGGCATAGCGCACGCGGCCGTGACCAGGCCGGAGACAAATCCGCATTTCGCGGAGCTGAGCCGGAAACTGCGCGAATTCACGGCGCAGGATTGAGGACGGCGGCTAACCGGAAAGTTGAAGTTGAAGCGGTATAATTGTTTGTTTGAGCAGGATTATTTATTCCGTCATTCCGGCGGAAGCCGGAATCCAGGTCCCATCGGAATCTGGCCACCGGCCTCCCCCCCAGTTCCATGGTGGGGCAGGTCGCCGGTGAGACGAGCCGACTGAACTTTCAGGCTAATGCCGTTGCGCCGTAGAACTTATTCCGGCTCATAAGAGCAGTTCATCCGCTCGAAATCAGGCCGCGGTATCGCGGCACGGGTCTGAATTTTCTCCGGTCCGGCGGCCGTGAATGTCGCAGAAATAGAAGTCAAGCGCCGCGGGCCAGCTCCCGCGGATCATTTCGGGGAGCGCCGTCCCCGGCGGGAACCTTTTAACGATAGAATCGTCGATATATCCGGGCCCGTCCTTATCCCAAAACACGCAGACTGCGTGGTTGTTCGCGGCGTCCGGTTGTATGATCGCCAGCGTACCGGCTTTGCATCCGGGCCAGGTGTTTATTACGCCGGCCGCTATCACAGCCTTCTCCTCGCAGTCGCAGGAACCGCGCTTTATCACCTTGTCGGCAGGCTCCCAGCTGTCGCCGGGTTTTCTATCCGGCTTATACCAGATGCGCTGGCTTATCCAGTGCGCCAGATGGTCGTAATCCCCGGGCTCGATATAGGCGCAGAGCTCCGCTAGGTTCTTGCACTTCCTGGTCCCGGAGATCCAGCGAAAAAAATCGCCTATGAACATAATTGCGCCGGACCCGGAAGGGCGGCCTCTGTAGCTCTTATCTTACCCGCCGTGGCCGGACGTGATAATTATATCATCCCCGCCCGGAGTAAAAAAGGGGCCGGCCTATCGTTAAGTACTATTTTTCAAGCATGAACGGATACTTGTAGTCCCGGGCCGGGACGAAGTTCTCCTTAATGGCGCGCGGCGAGGTCCAGCGCATCATGTTCAGGAGCGAGCCGGCTTTATCGTTCGTGCCGGAGGCCCTGGCGCCGCCGAAAGGCTGCTGCCCGACCACGGCGCCGGTGGGCTTGTCGTTTATATAGAAGTTGCCGGCCGAGTGTTCCAGCAGGTCGGCGGCCCTGAGTATCGCCGCGCGGTCCTGGGCGAATATCGCTCCGGTCAGCGCGTAGTTCGAGGTAGCGTCGCAAAGGCGCAGCGTTTCCTCGAATTCCCCGTCCTCGTACACGAAGACCGTCATCACCGGTCCGAAGATCTCCTCGCGCATGGTCTTAAAGTCCGGCGCCGCGGCTTCTATGAGCGTGGGCCGTATGAAGTAGCCTTCGGAATCGTCGCAGCCTCCGCCGGCGATTATTTTGGCGTCTGGCGCGTTCCTGGCGAAGTCTATATAGCCTTTTATGCTTTTGAAGGCCGCCCGGTCTATTACCGCGTTGAAAAAGTTTGAGAAGTCCTCGGCCGGGCCCAGCTTAATGTTCTCTATCTGCGCCACAAGGTCGTCCTTGATGGCGTTCCAGACCGAGCGCGGTATATACGAGCGGCTCGCCGCTGAGCATTTCTGCCCCTGATATTCGTAAGCGCCGCGCACGATGGCGCACTTAAGCGCCTCCGGGTCGCAGGAGGCGTGCGCGAAAATGAAATCTTTGCCGCCGGTCTCTCCGACCACTCGCGGGTAGCCGCGGTACTTGTCGAAGTTCTTCGATATGGTGGACCACATGCCGTTGAACACGGAGGTGGAGCCTGTGAAGTGCAGGCCCATGAATTCGCGGCTGTCGATGACGGGGTCTCCGACCTCGCCGCCCGAGCCGGGCACCATGTTTATGACGCCGTCAGGGAGGCCTGCCGCCTGCCACAGCTTCATGAGAAAGTAGCCGGAATAGACCGCGGTGGAGGCCGGCTTCCAGATGACGGTGTTGCCCATTATGGCCGGGGCGGTCGGCAGGTTGCCCGCTATTGAAGTAAAATTGAACGGCGTCACCGCGAACACGAACCCCTCGAGCGCGCGGTAGTCCAGGTAGTTCCAGCTGCCTGACGGCGAGAAGGGCTGCTGCGCGTATATCTTTTCCGCGTAATGGGTGTTGAAGCGGTAGAAGTCCACCAGTTCGCAGGCGGAATCTATCTCGGCCTGATAGGGGTTCTTGGACTGCCCCAGCATGGTGGCGGCGTTAAGCGTCTGGCGCCAGGGGCCGGCCAGGAGTTCTCCGGCCTTCAGGAAGACCGAGGCTCGGGCGTGCCACGGCATGCGCCCCCAGGTTGCGCGCGCCGCGGCTGCTGCTTTAACGGCTAATTCAACTTCTTTGGGGCCGGCTTTGTGAAAGCGGCCTATGACCTTCCTGTTCTCATGCGGGACGACGATGTCGGCGGTCCTGCCGGTGCGTATTTCCCTGCCGCCTATAATAAGGGGAATATCGATTATTTGGTCGCGCAGTTCCGCCAGCCTGCTCTTGAGCTCCGCGCGCTCGGGGCTGCCGGGCGCGTAGTCCAGCAGCGGCTCGTTTACGGGTTCGGGTATGTGGAAAATAGTGTTCATGGGACCCTCCTTGAAAGTGATTTTTTTATGGTAACAATTCCGGAGTTATTAGTATAATTCATAATATTCATGGCTATTATGAATTATATTCAATATGGCGCTTAACCTGTACCAGCTCAGGGCCTTTTTCACTGTCGCGCAGACGCTTAATTATACCGAAGCATCCAAAAGGCTGTACGTCACACAGTCCGCCGTCAGCCACGCCGTGGCCAAGCTCTCCGAAAGCGTAAAGGACGACCTTTTTAAAAAGACTAACGGCAGGATCGCGCTTACCGAGACCGGCAGGATCCTTTACAAGACCTGCGAAACGGTCTTTTACGAATTGGAGAAGGTCGAAGAACGGATAGCCGCCGCAAAGAACAAGAATATAGGCTCCATAAGACTGGGCGCCACGGTGGAGTTCGGCACCACGCTGCTGGTAAAATATCTCAAGGGTTTCATAAACAAGAACCCGGGCGTGCATCTCGATTTTCAGTTCGGGCACGAGCTGTTAAAACCGCTCCTGAACGACGAGCTGGACCTCATCATCGATTGCAAGAGCCATAAGGCCGAGGGGATCGAGAAGACCCCGCTGTTCCGCGAGGAATACGCTGTGATAGCCTCTCCGGAATTCATACGCAGGAGGGGAATTAAGGTTCCGTCAGACCTTTCCGCCTGTAATATCTTGTCTCTGGACAAGAGCGCTCAATGGTGGGGGAACTTCCTAAACGCCCTCCCGGCGGCGCAGCGCCCCGAGTTGGCTTCCGTTACGGAGCTGAACCACATAAGAGCCATAATAAACGCAGCCGTAGAGGGGCTGGGCGTCGGCTTCGTTCCAAGGTACTGCGTGCTGAAGGAATTTAAGGCCAGGACGCTTTGCGACGTGTTCCCGCGCCTGAAGCTCCTGGAGGACAATTTTTATGTCTACCAGAAAGCGGGTAAAGCCGGGCTTGAGCGTCATCGCAAACTGCTGGATTACCTTAAACACATAAGAACCACTCAGCTTGAGCGCGCCTGACCGGCTAAAAAGTGTTTATATAATAAGGGTAATTTATTTGCTTGGGAAATTGTATTTTTTCTAATTCCACCGCAGAGTTTAGCGAAGCGAAACAATTCAACCGTGTCTGACAGGACGCGGAGGTCGCAGAGTTTTTATGTGAAAAGGTACAGCAGGAATCTTTTACTGGAGGAAAAATGAAGATTGTGAAAATGTTCGGTATATGCTTAACGCTGGCGGCCGCAGGGCTGCCGGCCTTTGCTCAGGAGAGCTCGCCGGTCAACAGTTTTTTCGAGCAAGGTCCGGCAAAGGACTACGCGCTTTCCAGCATTTATGTGGGCGGCGAAGTAGAATCGACGGGGCCCGTAGAGCTGGCTTCACTGCCGGTGCGCGAGCTGGCGGTTAAAGAAGTGGCGCTTAAGGACGGGAAGCCGGAATTTATAGGCGCCTATTTCTTTTCCGGTTATTCTCTTTACGACATACTTAACAGGAAGATCGTTAAAAAGGCCTCGGAAGATTTTAAGCCGGAAGTGGACCTTTACGTCGTGGTGGAGAACGAAAAAGGGGAGAAGGCCGTTTTCAGCTGGGGGGAGATCTATTACTCCCGAAACAGTTTTAACGCGCTGATCTCTAAGTCGGCCCGGGCCGTTAACCCCTCTAAAAGCGAAGTGAAATGGCCGCTGCCGGACGCCCCGGGTCTGGTCTGCTCCGGCGATCTGTATAACACCCGCTTTATCTCCAACCCCGTTAAGATAACCGTTAGATCAGCGGCCGGAGAGTTTCCGGGTATAAAGCACTCGAAGACGTACACTCCGGAGTTCAATATGATATACGGCGGCAAGACGGTGAAAGTGGCCGATCCGGCTAAATTCGCCGTCAAACGCGAATACGTTAACGCCGCTTACGGGCACGGCATGGGTTTTAAAAGCGTGGAAAACGTCAAAGGTTTTGTCCTTAAAGATATTCTTGCGAAGGCCGGCGCGCGGCCTGAGAACTCAGGGGACGGGCTGGTCGCAGTTTCGGCCAAAGACGGCTATCGCGCGGTCTTCAGCCTTTCGGAGATAATAAATCGCGGCGACAATGCCGATTTTCTGCTGGCTGACAAGGGCAGCCGCGATGACGGACGCTTCGCGCTTTACGCCTCGCCGGACTTTTTTGTGGACCGCAGCGTGCGCTCGGTGGCTAAAGTGGAAGTGCTGAAAATATAAGCCCTATTTGATATCATTTTGTATATCGCTAATTTCGCGAATCAGAGGTGAAAATGAAAAAAATTAAATTACTGTGCACTATAGCGGCGGCCGCTCTGTTTATTTCGGGCTGTCAGAATAAGCCGGCCCCGCGGAGCGTAGTGCGGCTGGCCACTACCACCAGCGTGCAGGACACCGGCCTTCTGGACGTGATGGCCGACGCCTTTCAGAAAGACGGGAAATACACGCTGCAGGCCATAGCGGTGGGCTCCGGCCAGGCCATGCAGCTGGGGAAGACCGGCGAGGCCGACATCCTCTGGGTGCACAGCCCCGACGACGAGGCTCAGTTCGTGGCGGAAGGCTACGGCACGGATCGCACCACCTTCCTGCACAATGATTTCGTGATACTTGGCCCCGCCTCCGATCCCGCTAAAGTAAAAGGTATAAAAAAAGCCGCGGACGCCTTCAAAAAAATAGCGGCCGCTAAAGCCTTGTTCCTCTCGCGCGGCGACAATTCCGGTACCCATAAGAAAGAGCTCAAGCTCTGGGATTCCGCCAAAGCGAAACCGGTGAAAGCCGCGTACATCGAAGCCGGCCAGGGGATGGCCGCGACGCTGACCATGGCCAACGAGAAGAACGCCTATGCGCTGGCGGACCGCTCAACGTATCTCTCGATGAAGAAGAACATTGGCCTTGTTATACTTAGCGAAGGCGATGAGGCGCTTATAAACCGTTATAGCCTGATATTGGTTAACGCCGCCAAGTTCCCCAAGGTCAACGCCGGCGGAGCCAGGGCATTCTTCGATTTTGCACTTTCGAAACCTGCCAAAGAGCTGATCGAGAAGTTCGGGCAGGAAAAATACGGTCAGCAGCTGTTCTTTTATGATTACAAAAACTAGCCGGCTGACGAAATAGCCACAAAAAGGCACAAAAGACACAAATTTAGGCCACCAGTTATTTATTTTTTTGTGTTCTTTGTGCCTTTTGTGGCTATATCCTAAGAAGTTTGTTCGAAGAAGTTGAAATTCCGGTTTGTGACCTGTGACTTGCGTCTTGTGACTAACGAATGGAATTCATCTTTTCGGGTTTTCATAAAGGAATAATTTTAATATTCTCCGGCGACGCCGAGATCTTCGCCGTCGTCAGGCTGTCGCTGACGGTTTCCGTGCTGGCCACGGCGGCCGCGGTGCTGGCCGGCGTGCCGCTGGGCGGCTGGATAGCCGTAAAGAATTTTCCTCTTAAAAAACTGCTGATAGCGCTCGTGAACACCGGGATGGGGCTGCCCCCGGTGGTGGCCGGCCTGGTGGTGATGCTTTTCCTTTCGCGAAGCGGCCCGCTGGGCTTCCTCAACTGGCTCTATACCCCTGCCGGCATGATAACGGTGCAGTTCCTCATTGCGCTGCCCATCATAACGGCGCTGTCCATTTCCGCCATGCAGAGCGTGGACCCCAAATTCTATCAGCAGGTGCTCACTCTGGGTGCCAGCGACTGGCAGGCCATAAAGATCTGTCTTAAGGAACTGCGCCTTACCGTTCTGGCCGCCGTCATAGCCGGTTTCGGGCGTCTTGTGGCGGAAGTGGGCGCGGTGATGATAGTGGGCGGCAATATCCGGCACCAGACCCGCGTTCTGACCACTGCCACCGTGATGGAAACGCAGATGGGCAATTTCGATATGGCTATCGCGCTCGGCCTGATACTATTAACGCTGAGCTTCACGGTGAACCTCGCGCTCACGCTGATACAGCAGAAGAAGGTGCGGCCGCTGTGATAAAACTTTCGAACCTGCGCCTCGGTTTTAACACCGGCTTTAACCTCGCGGTGGACTCTATGAACATCCGCGAGGGAGAAGTTTTCGCCATAATCGGCCCGAACGGCGCCGGCAAGACGACTCTTCTGAACGCCATGGCGCTGCTGCGCAAGCCCTCGTCGGGCTCGCTAGAGATAATGGGCAGGGACGCTCTGGCCCCTGATAATAAGATGTTCCTGCGCCGAGCCATGTCAGTGGTCTTTTCTCAGCCTTATCTGACCAACGATTCGGTCCGCGACAATGTTGCGCTGCCGCTTAAACTGCGCGGTTTGCGCGATGATGCCGCCGTGGAAGAGATGCTGGAACTGTTTAAAATAAGCCATCTTAAGGACCGCAACGCTAAAACGCTTTCACAGGGAGAGTCCCACCGCGCGGCGCTGGCGCGGGCTTTTGTGACCCGTCCTAAATTAGTGCTCCTGGACGAGCCTTTCTCGAGCCTCGACGAGCGCGTGAGAGATTCCATAACCCGTGATCTGCGCAAAGTTATAAAGGCCTCCAGCGCGGCCGTGGTGCTGGTGACGCAGGACCAGAACGGCGCGCTGACGCTTTGCGACACGCTGGCCGTGATAATTAACGGGAAAATTATGCAGCAGGGCGCGCCGCAGGACGTCTTCTCTCGCCCCGTTTCCACCGAGGTGGCGGATTTTGTGGGCGTAGAGACCATACTGCCCGGCGCGGTGGCCTCGAAGCAGGACAACCTCTGTTCCGTGGAGGCCGGCGGCACAACGCTGCAGGTGGTGGCCGATTGCGAGGCGGGCGACAGCGTGTTTGTCTGCGTGCGGCCCGAGAACGTGTCTGTTTCCCTGACCGCGGACGCCGGCGGACGGCGCAATAATTTTAAGTCCAGGGTGGTCTCGGCGGAGCCCTGGGGTCTGGAGTATAAAGTGGAACTGGACTGCGGCTTCACGCTTCAGTCCGCCGTAACTAAACAACTGGTGGACGGGCTGGGGCTGACAGCCGGGGACGAGGTCTACGCCTCCTTCAAGGCCACGGCCGCCCATTTGATCAAGAGGATAATATGATAAGTTTTGAAGAAGCCATAAAAACTGTTTTAGATAACGCCAGGCCGCTGCCGCCGGTAATGACGCGCCTGGAAGACTCCATGGGCCGGGTGCTGCTGGAAGATATAAGCTCCGGCATCGATATGCCGCCTTTCGACAAGTCAGCCGTGGACGGCTACGCCCTAAAGTCTGCGGAAGTCAAAGCTGGCCTGACTCTGCGCAATATCGGTCTTATACAGGCCGGAGATATTTTTAAAGGCAGGCTCCGCCCCGGCGAATGTGTGAAGATAATGACGGGCGCTCCCGTGCCTCCCGGCGCTGACGCCGTGGTGATGGTGGAAGAGACTTCCGATAACGTGAATTCGGTTAAATTCCTGAAGGCGATAAGGAAAGGCGCCAACATCGCCTTGCGCGGCGAGGACATAAAGAAGGGCCAAAAGATAATGGCGCGCGGCTCCGCGCTTTCCATCTCCCACATAGCAGCTCTGGCGGCGGTGGGCCGCAGCCACGTAAAGACCGGCGCGCTGCCGAAGGTCTCGCTGATAAATACCGGAGGCGAGATCGTACCCCCCGGTCTTAAGCTCGGCAAGAACCGGATCTACAACAGCAACGGGCCGATGCTCGCGGCCATGCTTAAGGCCGACGGCATAACGGCCGCGCCAGTTATCGTGCGCGACGACTTTAAAAAGATGAAGGCCGCTATCGCCAAAGCCCTGAAGGCGGATATTGTCCTTATCTCCGGCGGCGTGTCGATGGGGGATTACGATCTAGTGCCGGCAGTGCTGAAAACGCTGGGCATGAACGCCATTTTTCATAAAGTGCGGGTGCGGCCCGGCAAGCCGATGTTCTTCGGCCGGAAAGGTCGGACTTTGGTTTTCGGCATACCGGGCAATCCGGTGGCAAACTTCATGGCCTATCTCGCCTATGTGCGTCCGGTTATCCGCAAAATGGGAGGCAGGGCCGACTACACACCGGAATTCAGGACCGGCATCTGCGCCGGCACTTTCGAGCCTAAGACCCCGCGCCGGGCTTTGGTGCTTTCCAATGTGCGCGCTAAGACGGAATATTCTCTGAAAGAGGTCACTAATAACGGCTCCGCCGATATTCTCGCCCTGGCGCAGGCGAATGGCTTTACCATGGTCAAAGAGGGCGGCTCTATAAAAAAGAACGGGAAGGCGGAATTTATTTCATGGCGGTAGAATACTTAAGGATCTCGCTTACGGACAGATGCAACCTCAACTGCGTCTACTGCACCCCGCTGGAAAAGAACGGGTATCTGCGCCATGACGAACTGCTGCGCCACGAAGAGACGGCGCGGGCCGCCGCGGCTTTCGTCAGGGCCGGCGTCAGGAAGATACGCCTGACGGGCGGAGAGCCGCTGCTGAAAAAAAACATCGTCGAGCTGGCGCGTATGCTCAAGGCCATACCCGGCCTTAAGGAGCTGGCGCTGACCACGAACGGGGTCCTTCTTCCAGGACTCGCCAAACCGCTGCGGGCGGCCGGTGTCGATGGCGTCAATATCAGTCTGAACTCCCTTAAAAAGAACGTCTTCAAAAAAATAACCGGCTCCGATAATTTGGGAAAAGTCCGGGCGGGGCTGCGCGCGGCCCTGCGGGTCGGATTCAAAAAGGTTAAGCTGAACGTAATAATAATGCGCGGCATCAACGATGGTGAGATTGAGGCTTTCGCTGCATTGTCGCTGAAATATCCGCTGGACGTGCGCTTTATAGAATTTTTTCCCGTCAACAAGCGCTCTTCCCGGCTGAAGAACGCCCTGGTCCCGACAGCCGAGCTGAAGAAGCGCATCGAGGCCGCGTTCGGGCGTCTGCGCCCCGCCGGCAGTAAGAAGATAGGCGGCCCGGCGCGGACCTATAAGCTCAAAGGCGCGAAAGGCGGTATAGGTTTCATCAGCGGGCGCAGCGATTATTTTTGCGGCTCCTGCACCCGGGTCAGGATGGACTGTGTAGGCAGGCTGTACCCGTGTCTCTTCTCGCCTCCGACACACGAGCTGCGCGGACTCCTCAGGAGCGGCGCATCCGATGCGGAGCTGACCCGCTATATCAAAAAGGTTTTTTCGGTAAAAGCCCGTTATAGGAAGGATTCCCCGTCCGCCGGCCACATAGAAATGAGCAGCATCGGCGGATAAGAGCTGCACTGCCCGGTTTCTACTCAATCAGATGCTCCCGGGTCGTCATCCCGGCGATTTGTAAGCCGGGATCCATAGTTGCTGTCATCCCCGCCCCGCACTTTTTCCGAAGCGGCCAAAGTGCGGGGCAAGATCCCGAACTTGCAGCCGACGGCGTAAGGAACTCAATACACCGATTATTTGATTTTGTTGCATAGAGACCGCTGCTTCCTATCTCATGAATGCTCCTCCGGCGGGCCGCTAAGCTAGTCCCGGGCTCGCTCGCCGGCCTTGTTGCCGCCTTCACCGGGCAGTTCTCCCAATTCCAGCAGGGCTTCTTTAAGTTCCACGTCGTGCTTATGGCTCTCGAATCGGGACATCAGACTGTAGAAGCACGGCACTACGAACAGCGTAAGGAAAGTAGAGATCATTACACCGCCCACTATGGTTACGGCCATGGGGACCATGATCTCCGAGCCCGTGCCGCGGGCCAGCGCTACCGGCAGCGCGCCGGCTATGGTGGCGCAAGAGGTCATCAGGATGGGCCGCAGCCGGATGGGGCATGCCTCCAGGAGCGCCTCGCGCAGCGGCAGGCCGCTTTTGCGGCGTTCGCTGGTGAAATCCACCAGCAGGATGGAGTTCTTCTTTACGATGCCCATCAGCAGGATGAGGCCGATCATGCTGTAGATGTTGAGGCTCTGGTGCGTCACGAACAGGGCCATCAGCGCGCCCGTCACGCTGAAAGGCAGGGCCATCAGCACCGTGACCGGGTGGATCCAGCTGTCGAACTGGCTGGCCAGCACCATGTAGGCCACGAACACGCCCAGCAGCAGCACGAAACCCAGGCTCTTGAAAGAGTCCGCAAAGAGCTGGGAGTTTCCCGCCATTGTAATGTGGTAGTCTTCCGGCAGAGTGTCCTTGGCTATCCTGGCCACGGCGTCCAGAGCCTCGCCCTGGGAACTGCCCTTGGCCGGATTGGCGTAGACGGTGATGGAGCGCTCCCGATTATAGCGGGTGATAGCGAACAGCGCCGGCTTGATCTCGCTTTTGACTACGGTGGAAAGAGGGACCACCTGCCCGTAGTTGTTGCGCACCCAGATGCGCGAGAGATCGCTCGGGGTGTGGCGGTCATTGTCCGCCAGACGCACGCGCACGTCGTAGCGTTTGCCGCGGCCGGTGAACTTGCCCCATTTGATGCCGCCGAACATGGCGTTGATGGTGTTGCCGATGGCCAGCGACGTGATGCCGTTCTCCGAGGTCTTGGTCCGGTCTGGGCGGACCTGGATCTCCGGCATGCCTGGGTTGTAGTCAGTGTCTATGTCCGTCATGAGGCCGGAATCCTTCATCTTTTGGCGGAAGGTGCCGGCTACCTCGGCCAGCTTCCCCCAGTCGGGCCCCTGGATCATGAACTGCACGGGGTAAGCCCTCTTGGCCGAGAATCCGCTCTGCGAAAGGTCCATGACGGAAACCCGGCTGATGCCGGGGATCGCGCTGATATGACTGCGAAGTATTCCCATGAAGTCCGACTGTGTTTCCTGGTGATGATCCGCGCCGATGTGCGGCCGCCCTTCCTTCGGCTTCATCGTCACCATCACCGTGGCCATGTTGACCCCGCCGCTTCCCATTCCGCCGAGTACGACATAAGCCAGGTCCACTTCGGGCTGGGCGTTAAGCCAGGGCTCTATCTGGGTTTTAAATATCCCGTCGGTCTCGGCGAGGGAGACGCCCAGCGGCAGCGTAACGTTCGCCATGACGCGGCTCATGTCCTGGGAGGGGATGAATTCCTTTTTGAGCGCCCGGGTCAGGCTCAGCGAAACCAGGAAGATCAGGAAAGCCGCCGCCAGCACCGTTTTGGGGCGGTTGAGGCAGCGTTCCAGTCCCCGGCGGTAGCCTACCCTCAGCCGGTTCATGAACGCGTCCATGCCGCGGGCCACGAAGTTGGTGCGTTCTATCTGCAGGAACTGCGAGCAGCGCATGGGGGCGATGGTCAGGGCCTCTATCAGGGAGATGATCACCGCCACGGAGATCGTCACCCCGAACTGGAAGAAGAATTTGCCTACGATGCCCTGCATGAAGACCACCGGGACGAAGATGGCTAGGATGGCGATGGAGGCGGCCGCCGCCGGCGATGTTATCTCCCGCGCGCCGATCAGGGCCGCGCGCACCTTGCTCATGCCGGCTTCCCGGTACCGGGCTATGTTCTCCAATACCATAATGGCGTCGTCGACGATGATGCCGATAACGAGCGACAGCCCAAGCATGGTGAAGCTGTTGATGGTGAAGCCGCAGAAATAGAGTACGATGAAAGTGCCCAGTATGGAGGTAGGGATGGCCAGCAGCACGTTCAGCGTGGCGCTCCAGGAGCCCAGGAACAGCAGGCAGACCAGCGAGGTCAGGACGACCGCGCGCATGAGTTCGGTGTCCAGCTCGTTGACCGACTGCTTTATGAACTGGCTGGAATCGAACACCGTGTCGATCATCATGCCCTTCGGCAGGGTCTCCTGCAGCGCTTTTATTTTCTTTTTTACCGCGTCGGCCACGGCCACGGCGTTGGTGCCGCGCTGCTTGATGACGCCCATGCCGACGGCCAGCTCGCCGTGCGCCCGGGAAAGGCGGCGGACGTCGTTCAAGCCGTCTTCCACGGTGGCTATGTCGCTGAAGCGGAACATCTTGTATGAAGAACCGCCGCGCACGCGGTTGGGAATGACCAGGTGGGAGAATTCTTCCGGGGTGTAGGCCTCGCCGTAAACCCGGACGTTGAACTCCTTGTTGCCGTTATCGATGTAGCCGGCCGGGACGTCGGCGTGTTCGGTGGTGATGCCGTCCAGCACGTCTTCCACCGTGATTTGGCGCTTGGCCATCTTGTCCGCATTTAGCCAGACTCTGAGGTTGGGGTCTATATAGCCCCCCAGGTTTATATTGCCCACGCCGGGCACCATGGCGAGCTCGTCTTTGAGATGTTCGCTGACGTAGCGGGAAAGATCTATCAGGGAAACATTGGCCCCGGGCTTGGCTTTCAGGACCAGCCAGATGATGGGCTGGTCTTCCGGGTTCACCTTCTGGATAATGGGGGGGTCTATCTGCTGCGGCAGGTTCTTCTGGGCCTGGGCTATGTGGCTCTGCACGTCCTGCACCGCCACGTTGATGTTGCGCGACAGGTCGAATTCCACTGTGATGGAGGTCTGCCCCATGCTGGAGGTGGAATATACGTCCTGCACTCCTTCCACGCTCATGACCGCGTCCTCGAGTATATCGGCCACCTGGGTTTCCATGATCTCCGGCGCCGCGTCTTCCCAGGCGACGTTGATCGTGACGACCGGGAAGTCCACGTCCGGCAGCTGGCTGATGCCCATGCGGTGGAAGCCGATAGCCCCGAAGACCATTAGGCCTATCATGAGCATCCAGGCGAAAGTGGGGTGTTTTATGGAGACATCGGAAAGGGTCATAATAATTCCTTGGCGGAAGCCTTACGTGCCCGCGCCCGCGCGGAGGCGGCACGGGCCGGATTTCAGTGTGGTGCTGACTATCTAGGAGCCTGTCCGACATAAGGTTTTTAAGGCGAAATTGTCGGTTTTGAAGCCGAGCCGAAGCGACGCGAGACAAGCATTCTCCAATGAGACTGTGAGTCGAGCGTCGCAAAGGCGCAGGCAAAAAAACGGCAATTGCAGCCAAAATTCCTTATGTCGGACAGGCTCCTAGTCATAATAATACCATGCCCGGACATAGCAGGGCAAGTCCAGGAATGCCGGCAGGCCGCAGGGGGCCTTTGTAATAACCAGTATCGCAATTCTTGAGACCGCGGCTGGCGGTGCGGGCGTTAAAAAGATGGGATCGTTAGATGGCGGTCTTTACGGGAACGGGTTAAGCTTGCGGATCCAGGAGCTTGTCCGACTTAAGGTTTTTAAGGCGAAATTGACGGTTTTGAAGCCGGGTGGAGCGAAGCGACACAATTCAGACAATCAGGCCGAAGCGACGCGAAACGCGCAGGCGAATACAGTGTCCCGGGGTAAAACATAACAGCGGTGTAGTCCACTCCAATGAGCCTGTAAGTTGAGCGTCGCAAAGGTGAGGACTGGCAGAGCGCGGCATCTTTATGCCTCGCGACCGGTCCGCAAGACCGCAGGCGTTTTCCTACGTAAGCGAAAACGCCGGATGGAGCGGAGCGACAGGTCCCCGCTGGGGTCGCGGAAAGCCGCTGTGCGGCTTATCCGTGACCAGGCAAAAAACGGCAATTACAGCCAAAATTCCTTATGTCGGCTAGGGCGGGTTGATCACGTTCCTCAGGATCTGATATTCGAACAGCCCGGTGGTGGAATTCTGTACCAGGATCCTGCTGTGCTGGTCGATATAGTTGCTGCGAGGGACATTCAGCACTTTGATTTCACCGGTCAGTGTGATGGAACTCGCATGGATCGCGCCGTCGACCTGCAACGCTCCGCTGATCGCCACGGACCCGGCCTTCGGTTCAGGATGGGTCCAGGCATGATGCGCGGTGGTAGAGCCGAAAATGGTGAAACCTTTGATCTCTACATCAGGGTTACCCCAGCTTCCATTCGTTCCCAGCACGGTCAGGTCGTCGTCTATGCCGAACTCCGCGCCGTTATCGGCATGCGCCGGCCGCGCCAGTGTCAATGAACACGCCAGGACTAATGCCGCCGCCAGTAATTTTTTCATACGCTCTCTTGTTCGATTAATTTCTTATTAACTCTGTGCTGGTTGGCTTTGGACTAGTGAAACGCGAGAAGCAAAATCGGGATTATGCAATTTAGCTGTCGCACTAAATGTTTCTTCCAGCCGCGCCAGGCGTCAAGGGATATCTCTGCAAGTTGCAGAAGGTATGCCCTTACCGCTATAATACAAAAAGTCGGGGCAGGTTTATGAAATTAAAAAATTTAAAAAAGTCACCAGATCATCATAGGAGCCGTATGCAAAAGTTCATGAGCCGTATCGTTTTGATCGCGACCGCGTTCGCCTGTCTTTTCAGTCTTTTCCCTTCCCGCGCCGCGGCGCAGGCCGTGAAGCAGCGTCCGGAGATAGACGCAAAATATAAATGGGACCTCTCCAGCATACTTCCGGACGATGCCGCCTGGCAGAAGGCCCTGGAACAGGTCAAAGCCGGGCTGGGGCAGTTCGACCGGTACAAAGGCAGGCTGGCCGACTCGGCCGTTAATGTCAGGGAGGCCATAAAGCTGCGTGACGGCCTCTCCCTGGCCGCCGACAACCTGTCGGTCTACGCCAGCCTGAAGCTCGACGAGGACAACCGGGTCAGCAAGTACCAGGAAATGCAGAGCCAGGCGTCTGACGTTTATTCCAGACTGGCTAACGCATCGGCCTTTATCCAGCCGGAGCTGCTGGCCATGGACAGCTCCACGCTGATGGGCTACGCCGCGTCCGACCCGGAACTGAAAGCCTACACCTTTATGTTGAAGGATCTGATACGTTCCAAGGCTCACATCCTTTCCGACAAGGAAGAGGCCCTGCTGGCCGGGGCGGGCCCGGTGCTGCAGGCCCCGTCGCATATCTTCAGCATGATCGAGAACGCCGATATCTCGTTCGGCTCCATCAAGGACGAGAACGGCAAGGATATACAGCTCACACAGGAGCGTTACGGTGCCATACTTGAAGGCCCGGACCGGCGGATGCGCCGCGACGCCGCCCAGATGTACAACGAAACGTACATGAAATACATCAACTCGATAGCCGCCAGCCTTTCGTCGTCGGTAAAAAGAGATTACTTCCTGGCCACGGCCCGGAAATACCCCGGCTGCCTTGAAGCCAGTCTCGACAGCGACAATATCCCGGTCAGCGTTTTTAAGAACGTAATAGCCGCCACCAACGCCAACCTGGAACCTCTTCACAAGTGGGTCGGGCTGCGCAAGAAGATACTCGGCGTCGATACGCTTTACGCCTACGATCTGGACGCCACGCTGATGAAGGAAAAACCCAGAGAGTACACCTGGGAGGAAGGCACGGCCCTGGTGCTGCGGGGGCTCGCACCTATGGGCAAGCCGTACCTCGACGAATTCGCCAAAGGCCTGTCCTCCGGTTGGATAGACGTCTACGAGACCCAAGGGAAAGGTTCCGGCGCCTACTCCGACGGCACCTATACGTCGCATCCTTACGTGCTGCTGAACTACAACGGCTCTCTGGACCACGTCTCCACTATCGCCCACGAGATGGGCCATGCCATGAACAGCCTATGGACCAACAGGAACGAGCCGTACCAGTACTACAACCATTCGCTGTTCACCGCCGAGGTGGCTTCTACCTGCAACGAGGCCGTCCTGATGAAGTACCTCATCGCCAACGCCTCAGACAAGCGCGAGAAGGAATACCTGCTCACGAGGTATATAGAACAGATCGTCGGCACCTTCTACGTGCAGGTGCTAAAGTCCGAGTTTGAGCTGGCCATACATGAACGCGTGGAGCAGGGCGGCTCCCTCTCGGTGGACTTCTTCCGCAAGACCTACCGCGACCTCTATCAGAAATACTGGGGGCCGGAGCTGACCATAGGTCCGCTGAGCGACCTGGGCGGGATGCGGGACGACCACTTCTACAGCGAATACTACGTCTACCAGTACGCGACTTCCTACGCCGCCGCGCAGGCGCTGTCCGACAGGATCGTGCGCAAAGAGCCCGGCGCCCTCGAGGCCTATTATCAGTTCCTTCGGACCGGGGCGTCCGACTACCCGGTGGAGATTCTGAAGAAGGCCGGCGTGGATATGACCACCCCCGAGCCCGTCGCGAAAACCCTCAAGCTCTTCGGCGAGCTGGTGGACCAGCTGGAGCAACTGCTCAACGAGAAGGTCTAGCCCGGGGAAACATCGGGGAAATGACAAAGGTTGCTGTTTCCAGCCAGTTCGGCAGGACTATCTGGGGACAGTGTGTTTAATTCGGAGTTGTATATACTGTACCCGGAATTCCCAAGCCCGTTCCAAGCCTCACCCACCCCCAAATGCTCCTGCATTTTTCCCCTGTATAGTATGCGATATCTATTAAGCTGTCGGCTTAACTAGCGGCGGTTTCATTAAGCCACCGCTCCTAGGTTAGAAAACAAGACGGCCATGGTTCTTCTGCCTCAGGTAATTCAAAGGCAAACGCGGTAGACTTATAACATAAGGTTTTAGAGCGGTGCGATAAGGCGGGACGAAGACTAGAAATAAGAAGAGTGAAAAAAAGAAAAACTCACTATACACGGCAACCGTAATACGCCGTACGCTTGATGTCACTTTTGGCGCGAACATGCGAAACATGAAGAAAAGTCTGGCAATTGCGGTATTGACGGTGTTTTCCGGAACGGCTTATGCCGGATCGGCGCTTGAACAGTTGGATCTGGGGGCAATGACGCTAAAACTGCCGAAGCCGACGGCTGTTGAAGCGTCCAAAAACACGGACGAGAGGCTTTCTCCGGCGCTTTCTGCCGGAAACAGGGTTGTTCATCCCGTCAGGGGGCCCGGCACGATCAAAGAGGTTTCAGCGGATGGAATAGCAACGGTTACGTTCGATTTCGACCCGGACGGAAACCCCGATCATCAATGCAGCGCCAAAGACCTCAGCGTGAAGGTTAAATCATACAAAAGGGTCCATAAAGACAGCCGGGTCGTCCATGCCGTCAGAGGTGCCGGCACGGTTAAAGAGGTTTTTGCGAATGGGGTTGCCACGATAAAATTCGATCTGGATTCCGTGCTGGAGTACTCTGCGGACGGAACAGCCGCGGTAAGATTCACTACCGGCATCGTCGACCTCCCGGATCAGCAATACGGCATAGAATCACTGGGTGTGGCCTGGATAATCTGAGAGCCGGATTTGAATTGATGGTTTCTTAGTTGTCAGCCGGGGCCGGGTCTATAGTAAAGATCAAAGCCCCGGATACAGCGGAAAGATCTGGCGGAAAAAGCTTTATCTCACCGGGCTTCGGATCTTAAGCAAACGAGTTCTTATGAAAAAATCATTCATGGATGCCTTATTTTACAAATGCGCCCTGGCCTTGGCTTTTATTTTGTTCTGTCCTGACCGGTTCTTGTCCGCTCAGGCTTCGCCCCTTCCTGTTCCGGGAGGCGAGTATGACGTTTCCATTAGGTATTTTTCCCTGAAGCGAGATTCCGCGGTTCTGAAAGGAGGTTTGATCCCGCTGAGCTCTTTGGAGCCGGAACATTGCAAAAGAGGCGATGCCGCTGACTACTATAAACAGCTGCCGGTAATAGAAGTATCTCCAGGGGCCGTTCCCTCGGCCGGGAAACACGCACACTTCTTCCCCGGAGTTTTCGCGGAGCGCGTGCTGAAGGAGTGGCATCTCCCGGAACAGGCTTTGTCCAGCATTCAAGGCCTGGAGGTTCCCAAGGCTTACGACCTGCCGGGTCCCGCTGCGCTGCGCGGCACGATCTTATTCCTGCCCGGCCTTGGCTCCCAGCCGCAGTTTTACCTGAGCATAGCGACTGCCCTGGCGAGCCATGGCTACAGGGTCCTTATCAGCGGGCATCCCGGGATTTCCGGTGAAGCTTACACTTCGGATAATTGTCTGCTGCCGGGTATCGACCAGGACAAATTGATGAGTAAGATCCAAAGCTCGGAACTGATGGACCCGGTGATGAACGCCTCTATTAAGGTACTGCTAAAGGACCTTGATGTTCTGACGAAGTACGTCCGTAGTGTCGATACTCCTAAACAGTCCCTGCCGTTATTTGTCATGGGGCATTCTATAGGGGGAATAGCCGCCAACATGTATTGCTCTCGAAAAGGGACTCAATGCTCCGCCGCGGTTAATCTTGACGGTGGGGAATATCCCCTCTTTCCCCGGCAATCCTGGCCCTCCCGCAGGGATCTTCCTTATCTTAAATTCCATTCCACCGAAAATATTGCCAGGGACAGAATCCCCAAATATCTTGCCGGGCCGCGCCAATGTCTTTTTGACTTCGACGGCAAGGGCGGGAAAGTACTGCATGAATCATTTACAGACATAGGGTTTTTCAAAGGTATCCCGCCCGAGGAAATGCCGCTCGCGGATTTGAGAAGCAAGACCGTGCTGGCTATACTCTCGTTCCTTAAAAAAGCCGCTCATGCGGACGTTCAGACTGATGCGTCCGTATCCTGGTGTGACGGATCGAATGAATAGGGGATAGTATTTTTGTTCAAATCCACAGCGCTCATGTCGCTCTACGGATAATTGCGCTTCATGTAAGACTGTAAACAAGATAGCGTATCATCCCGTCAGTGTATAGTCGGGTTGAAAAACTGGTATTATTCTAAAATGCGGGGAGAGAATGCGTGCGCTGCGGCCTTGACCGGTTATATTTAATAGATTTTTAGTAAAATCTATCTGTAAGAAGACTCCGCCTTTCTCCGGCCGGATAGAAATGAGCCGCATTAGGGGGGGCAGGAAAATTTAGTTAATTTTCCGGCTGCGAATAACTGTCTTAAGGAACATCATGATAGATGTCGGCTCTAAAAAAAACACCAAAAGGATAGCTAGGGCTCAGGCGTATATTAAACTGAACACCGAGATCGTAAGCCTTATACGGGGCAATAAGATCCCCAAGGGCAATGTGCTCGAAGCAGCGCGTTTTGCCGGGATACTGGCGGCCAAGAATACGGCCGGCCTGATACCGCTTTGCCATAATCTGCCGCTCAATTTCGTGGGGGTGGAATTCGACGTCCAAAAGGACGGCGTCCTGATAATCTCGGAAGCGCGCTGTACCGGCAAGACCGGGGTGGAGATGGAAGCGCTTGTAGCGGCTTCAGTCGCCACGCTGACCATCTACGATATGTGCAAGATGTTCGCGCAGGACCTGGAGATCGGCGAAGTGTTCCTGTTGGAGAAGCGCGGCGGCAAGAGCGGGGTATATAGGAAGAAAGGATTAAGGATTAAGAATTAAGGATTAAGATTTACTGCTTGCTAGCCGCTTAATCCTTAGTACTTATAACTTAATCCTGGTTCTGAATATGGGTAAAATTTTTTCAATAAACTACAGCGGAGAAAAAGGCGTGCCGAAAACACAGGCCAGGACCGCAGTGCTGGTAAAAAACCACGGCATAAAAGACGACGCCCATGCCGGCACCGAACTGCGCCAGGTAAGCCTGCTCCCCATGGAGAGCGTGCGCGGCCAGATAAAAGCGGCCAAAGCGAAGAACGTTTCCGTGGAGATACGCCCCGGCATCTACGCCGAGAACATCACCACCGAAGGGATAGACTTGGCCGCCCTTAAGCTTGGCGACAAGCTGCGGATCGGCAAAACGGCGGTGCTCAAAATTTCAAAAATAGGCAAAGAATGCCATAAGCATTGCGCCATTTACCATCAGGTAGGCGACTGCATAATGCCGCGCGAAGGGATCTTCGGAGAAGTAATAGTAGGCGGAGAAATAAGCGTGGGAGATAGAGTTGAAAAGCTGGTCAGCTAGACTGCTGGGTGGCTAGGAGCCTGTCCGACATAAGGAATTTTGGCTGAAATTGCCGCTTTTTGCCTGCGCCTTTGTGCCGCTCAACTTACAGGTTCATTGGAGCCTGCTCGTTTCGCGGCACTTCGGCTCGGCTTCAAAATAGACAATTTCGCGTTAAAAACCTTATCCCGGACAGGCTCCTAGGCAGCCGGATAAAAATCAGGGAACAAGACCATGGACGGAATAAAACAATTTGAGATAGCGGTGCTGACCGCCAGCGACCGCTGCGCCAAAGGCGAGACTTCGGATGAAAGCGGCAGACTCGTTTCCGAAATGGCGAAGACCATCGGCGGCAGGACCGCCGTCTACGACATTGTGCCGGATGAAATAGCCGCCATAAAAGCAAAGTTGCTGCATTACTGCGACGAGCTTAAAGTGAACGTGGTGATAACCACGGGCGGCACGGGCTTCAGCGGCCGTGACGTCACGCCGGAAGCCACCGGAGCGGTGATAGAAAAGGTCATCCCCGGCCTTCCGGAACTTATGCGCGCCGAAGGCCTTAAAAAGACCAAAAAAGCCGTCCTCTCGCGCGGCATATGCGGCATACGCAAGAATACTATCGTGATAAATCTGCCGGGCAGTCCCAAGGCCGTAAAAGAATCCCTTGAGGCTATCCTGGACCTGATACCGCACTCTCTGGAAATGCTGAAAGGCGGCAGGCATTAGAAAGGTGTTTAGCGAATAATTTGGAAGTGCTCGGTTTTGGTGTTTCAACTTGAAACTTGTGTCTTGTGACATGTGACAGAGTTCGCGTCAAGCGAACTCTATAACGGAGGGCAAAATGAAAGGATGGACCGGCAATATACTCAGGGTTAACCTGACGAACAGAACATTTAAAAAAGAGTCTTTCACGGAGGAATTCGCTAAGACCTGGGTGGGCGGCCGCGGCTTCGCAGCCAAGATACTTTTCGACGAGCTTAAGCCGGGTATCGATCCGCTCGGCCCGGAGAATAAGCTGATCGTCGCGCTTGGTCCTATAGCCGGCATCCCGGCGCCAAATACCGGCAAAGCCGTGGTGGCCGCCAAATCCCCGCTCACCGGTTTTTACGGCGACGGCAACCTCGGCACCCGCGTTTCGGACCAGCTCCGCAAGGCGGGCTACGACGCCATGATTGTGGAAGGCAAAGCTGAAAAGCCCACGATGCTCTATATCGAGGACGACAAGGTCGAATTCCTGAGCGCGGAAGAGGTCTGGGGCAAAGGCACCTACCAGACCAACGATTGGATCTACGCCAAATACGGCAAAAACGCCGGCGTGCTGAACATCGGTCAGGCCGGAGAGAACAAGGTGCTTTACTCCGTCATCCGCAGCATGGAAGGCCGCGCGGGCGGCAGGCCCGGCATCGGAGCCGTGATGGGCTCCAAGATGCTCAAAGCCATCGTGGTGAAGGGCACGAAGCCGATACCGCTGGCGAATCCGGAAGAAATGAAGGCGCTTGGGATCGGCGATCTGAAGAAGGTCCGCGAGCTGGACCAGAAGAGCGGCTGGTCCAAACAGAGCACCGACGCGGTGCTCGCCTGGTGCAACGAAGTGGCCGGGTTGCCCGTGCAGAATTTCCGCAAGACCAGCCACCCCGAAGCCTGGAAGCTGGACGGCGAGCGGCTTAATGACGCCCGCATCGCTACCTACGGCTGCCCGAGCTGCACGATGCACTGCGGCATCACCATCCACGACAAGGAAGGCCGCGAATCCGAGCTCGACTATGAGAATATCGGCATGCTGGGCTCCAATCTTAACGTGTTCGACCTTAAGCAGGTGGGGTCGCTTAATTACCTCTGCGACGATTACGGCCTGGACACCATCTCGGCCGGCGCGGTGCTGGGCTTCTACGCCGACGCCATAGAGCGCGGCGCTGCCGACGGGGACTTCAAGTTCGGCGACGCCGAGAAGGGCAAAGAGCTGCTCGGGCAGATCGCTCTGCGCGAGGGCAAGGTCGGCAACCTGCTGGCCGATGGCACGCTCCGGATGGCGAAAGCTTACGGCAAGAACTCCGAAGCCTACGCGATACAGGTGAAAGGGCTAGAAGCCGCGGCCTACAACTGCAAGTTCATCCCCGGCCAGGCGCTGGCTTTCGGCGTGGCCGCGATAGGCGCGCATCACCGCGAGGCCTGGATAATCACCTTCGAGCTTAAGAACAGCACCCGCGAGGCTTACGGCCCGGACAAGGCCGCCAAGGTCATAGAGCTGCAGCGCATACGCGGCGGTCTGTTCGAGATGCTGGTGGCCTGCCGGTTCCCGTGGGTGGAGGTCGGCTGGCCGCTGGATAATTATCCCAAGTATTTCAACGCGTGCACCGGTCTTAGCTGGACGCTCGACGATATGTGGAAGAGCGCCGACCGCATCTACGCGATGATAAAGCTGAATTATCTGCGCGAATTTCCCAACGCCACGCGCAAGGACGACTATCCGCCGGCTGTCTGGTTCGATAAAACCAACGCCGACACGGAAGGCCCGATAGCCGGCAAGGTGCTGGAATACGATAAATATGACCAGCTCCTTCAGCATTATTACGACCAGCGCGGCTATGACCGGCGCGGCATCCCGACCAAAGAACTGCTGGCCAAGCTGGACCTGACGAAAGAGGCGGCGGAGACGGAAAAGTACGCGAAGCTTTCTTGATGCGCAGGCTGTTAGGAAGATAGGCTGTTAGGCTGAAGGAAAGCGGATGTCGGACGAAGAGGGGGAAGGCCGGAAGCAGCTTAGGTTGTGCCTAACAGCCTATTCTTCCTACAGGCTAATAGCCTTACGACAAGGATGTTATGCGGATTACAGTTAAGCTGATCGGCCCGCTTATTTATGAGGCGGGCTTCAGCGAAAAGAAGATGAGGCTGCCGGCCAAAATAACTGCCGGAGAGCTCGTTTCGCGGGTCAAAATAGATAAGAACCGTCCGACCATCATGACCCGCAACGGCCGCGCGGTCTCGTCTGACGACGCGCTGAAAGACGGGGACCGCGTTGTGATCTCGCACATCTATTCGGGCGGATAGTCCGCATAAGCGTTCTCATCCGTAAATTTCCGGCTGACAGCTAAGTTCCAGTTGAAGTGAAAAAAGCCGCGTTGAATGGCGTTTTTTTAGTCTTTCCGGCGAAAGCCGGAATCCAGGCATCATCTGGGACTTGACACCGGCTTTCGCCGGTGTGACGGACTAATTGTGATTTTCAGGTTAATCTACCGCTATCATACTGAGGGGGCTCTATCATGAGAACGATCTTCATAGCCGCGCTGCTTTTGGCGTCGGCGGTTAATTTCGCCTGCGCACAGGCCCGCACGGAAGATGTGCGGGTGCGCCCGCCCGAAAGCTGGCCTAAGCGCGAGGCGTACGGCCTGGACCTCACGCTCGGGGGCAGTTATCTGAGGGGGAATGTCGAGAACAGAGGGGTCTCAGGCGGTGTGGATTTCAATACGACGATCTCTAAACGTCATCAGCTCTTTATTCAGGCATCGAAGGATTACGCCGAATTCAACGACCTCGTGCTGGTGGATAAAGACAAGGCCTCTCTGCTTTATGCCTACAGGCTCAAGGAGAACTGGAACCTTTTCGTGAACACCACTCACGCCCACAACGAGGCGATAAAGCTCAGATACCGCACCACCAATGGCGGCGGCGTCTGCTATCACAGCTTCCTGTCAGGTCCGTTCGATCCCGTCCTGTTGAGCGCGGCCATAATGCCGGAATACGAAAAGTTCAAGGATGGCGTCACTCATTCTTTGACGAGGGGGAATTTCAGGCTCAATCTGGGGTATCCTATGACCTCCCATTTTGCGGCGGGCGCGGACCTTATTTATATGCCGAGGCTCACGCGGTTCTCCGATTACCGGATGTACGGGGAAGCCTATTTCAAGTTCAAGATAACCGATAATACTTTGGATTTTAAGGTGACGGTTACGGATGAATACGAATCCCGCCCCAGGCCCGGGATCAAGTTCAACGACCTCATAACGGGCTATGCGCTGGTGCTGAAGCTGGGAAAATAAAACAGGACCATATTATGGTCCTGTCGCCGGTATAGCCTGTGTAAAGAAACTTGTGACCTGTGACTTGCTGCCTGTGACAAAGGGTTCGCCTCGGGCGAACTCTTTCAGCGGAAGTGGTCCCGTAGCATCCGGACCAGGCCTTCGGTGGCTTTCTCGGGAATCTCTTCGCCTTCCCAGTTTATCGAAAAGTGCGCGTTGCGCTGGGTCGGCTTCACGTAGGTCTCGTACATCGGCAGCACCGTGGCCAGGATCTGGTGCTTGGTGTCCTCGATGCTGCGGCCCCTCTCGTTGATATCCCTCGCTACCCTGCGCAGAACTCCCGTCACCATCCCGGTGGAGACGAAGATCTTATAATCGCAAAGGTCCAGGAATTTCGGGAAGTACAGCGTGTACAGCCCCTCCACGATGATCAGTTTCGTCGGGCGGCAGAGGGCCGTCTCTTTTTCCCTTGTATGCTGCTTGAAATCGTACACGGGCTGACGGATGGCCCTGCCGGCGCGCAGCGCTTTTATGTGCTTCAGGGCGAGCGAAGAATCTATGGCGTTCGGATGGTCGAAATTGTAAGCCTTCCTCTCCTCGAACTTCAGATGGTCGAGCGGCCTGTAATAATTGTCCAGCGACAGGATCTGGGCGGAGATGCCTATTTTTTCGCACTCCTCTATCAATTTGCGGGCCAGGGTCGTCTTGCCAGAGCCCGATCCCCCGGCGATACCGAGCAGGAACCTGGTCTTAATTTTTGTATCCATGATGGGCTGTTGCGGTCAATCGACGTACAGGCACAGATAGGCGGATTCTTCGGCCACCTTCAGCTGGAATTTCTTGTTCGGCGCCACGGTGAACGTCGCGCCCTTCGCAAAATCTTTCCATTCGGTTTCGCCCGGCAGCCTGACCGTGAGCCTGCCGCTGGTCACAGTCATGATCTCTTTCTTGGCCGTGCCGAATTCGTAATCTCCGGGGGCCATGACGCCGACCGTAGCCGGACCGGTGGCAGTGGTGAACGCTATGGATTTAACTTTGCCGTCGAAATATTCGTTTACTTTGAACATGCCGTCGCCTCCATAAGATCAGAATCCGTACAGCTTCGAGTATTTATCCTTTATGTAATCCAGGAAGGGCTCGACCCGGAGTTCGTCGTTTATCGCTTTTTTGAGCAATTCATCAGGCAGATATTTACGGCCGTGGACATGGATATTGCTCCTTAGCCAGCCGAGTATCGTGGGAAAATCGCCTTTTTCGATCAGAGATCCGAGGCCGCCGAGCGCTTTGGAAAGCTGGCCGGCCAACTGTGCCGAAACGAGGTTCCCAAGCGTGTAGGTGGGAAAATAGCCCATGCTGCCCAGCGACCAGTGTATATCCTGCAGTATGCCGTCGCACGCTTTCTGCGGCTTAAGCCCGAAATATTCCTGCATTTTGGCGTTCCAGAGTTCGGGCGCGTCCGCCACTTTCAGCTTGCCCTCAAGGAGCATGGTCTCTATTTCAAAGCGCAGCATGATATGCAGATTATAGGTGACTTCGTCCGCTTCCACCCGGATGAGGGAGGGGGCCGACTTGTTGACCGCCTTGTACAGGTCCTCCGGGGACAGATGTTCGAATTTGCCGGGGAAATGCGATCGGTACTTCGGCAGGACCCATTTCGAGAAGCCGAGGCTGCGGCCGACGATATTTTCCCAGAAGCGGGATTGGGATTCGTGCAGGCCGAGAGACGCTCCGCCGCTGAGCGGAGTGCCCTCGAACTCTTGGTCGACGCCCTGGGCGTAAAGCGCGTGGCCGCATTCGTGTATCGAGCCGTAAACCGCGGCGGGAAGATAATCCTTCTGCGTGCGGGTGGTTATGCGGACGTCGTTGATGGAGAAATCTATGGTGAACGGATGGGCGGAGCGGTCCTGGCGGCCGCGCTCAAGATCGTAGCCGAGGTCCTTTATTATCTCGCCCGTAAGCTTGAGCTGTTCGTCCTCGTCGAAGACGCCGTGCAGGCAGTCGTTGGAAACCATGTCCGCGTTGGCGCTTATGCTCTTCATTATCGGCTTCAGGCCGTCGGCCAGTTTTTTGAACAAAGGTTCTATATGCTCTTTTTTAACTCCCGGCTCGTAGATGTCCAGCAGCGCGTCATAAGGGGACTTTTCAAAGCCGAAGATCTCGGCTTTCCTTATATTAAGCTCGAGTATCTTCGAGAGATAGGGCGAGAAAACGCCGAAATTAGATTCGGTCCGGGCTTTTGTCCAGGCTTCTATGGCTTCGGAAACGGTCCTGGAAAATTCCGCCACGAATTCCGGAGGCAGTTTGGCGGATTTATCGTAATCCCTTTTTATGGCGCGCAGATAAGAGGCTTCGAGGGAGTCATGTCCGAGGCCCTGGGCCCAGTCGTATAGCTCGGCGATCAGCTTGCCTGTTTCCGGCGCGGTAAATTTTCGGTGCGCCAGCTCTTCCAGCGCGCTTGTGGCCCTGGCACGCGCCGCGGCGCCGCCTCTGGGCATATATACCTGCTGGTCCCACTGTAAAAGAGAAGTAGCCGAACTAATGTCGGCCACTTCGGAATATTTCTGTTTAAGGGAATTGAATTTTTCGCGCATAGTCGGTGTGCTCATCCATGGCAGCCGCAGCCGCCCCCGCAATTATGGCCGCCGGGATTCATGGGGCAGCCCGCACCTACGGGCGCGGAGGCCTTCTTTAGGCCGGGGATGTCGTCCGATACTTTGACGACCTTGCCGAGTTTCTTATCGTAAACATACCGCCCGGTGGCGGATTCTTTTTTTTCTGGTTCTTTGTTGGAGGACATAAGGATATATGTTGTCGGGAAGAGATATGGAAGATGTTCTGCGCCGCGTCTTCTATATTCTTATTGTTGAATTTGGTGCGCCCACCTGGAATCGAACCAGGATAACTAGCTTCGCAGGCTAGGACTCTATCCGTTGAGATATGGGCGCCCTTGTCGCACCCCGCGCTGAACACATGCGCGGGGCGGTTTAACACACTCCGCCGGGCCTCAAAAGGAAATTGGCCCGGTACTCCACGAGGGAAGCTAAGCTTCCCTTCGTCGCTCGCTTTGCCCCGCCATTAAAGGCGGGACACGCTCGCTGAACCTTTTTTATAAGGTCCCCGCGCTTGCTACGAAGGAAGCGCGCGGGCTTATCGCACCCCGCGCTTGATCCAGGGGAACGTTACGACAAGATATTTTATAATTTATATGGAGGGGATAACAATACACCTTGAACTTTATAAAGCGCGGGTTAGATGCTGAGCAGTTTTTTCCACCATGGCTTCGGGCCTTTTATTTCGGGGAGCTGCTCGAAGACGGGGCCGTCCAGCTGTCCTTTGTAGACGGGCATGGCCACGCGGAAAATCGAGCCTTTATTCAACTCGCTTCCCACCGTTATTCTGCCGCCCTGCATCAGGACCATGGCTTTAGTTATGGGCAGACCCAGTCCGGTGCCGCCTATTTTCTCGCCCATGGCCACCTGGATGAATTTCTCGAAGATCCTCGCCTGGTCTTCTTTTTTTATTCCGCAGCCGTTATCTTTCACCGAGAAGAAGACGAATCCCGAGTGCTCCTCGCCGCCATTTTCCACGCTTACCGCGATATCGCCGCCCTTCGGCGTGAATTTGATCGCGTTCGAGATCAGGTTGATGAAGATCTGCACGGTGCGCCGCTTGTCGGCATAGATGCCCGTCAGGCGCGGCGCCGTCTTTACCGTAACGGAGATGTTCTTGGTATTGGCCCAGGCTTTCATGGCTTCGGCCGCTTCACGGGCTATCTCTTCCGGCCTGACGTTCTCCTGGTGGAAGACCATCGTGCCGGACTGCAGCTTTGAAAAATCCAGTATATCGGTGATAATGGCGTTCAGGCGATCCGAATTCCTTATGGCCGTATCGATCATCTTCTTTCCGGAGGCGTCCGGCTTGCTGACCCTGGCCAGGATCTCGAGGGCCGCTTTTATGGAGGTCAGGGGCGAGCGGAGCTCATGGGTCATGTTGGTTATGAAATCCTGCTGCAGCTTCTCCATTTCCCTCAGCTTCGTAGTATCGGTAGGAATGGAGAGCGAGCCCACGATATGGCCGTCCTCGTTCTGTATGATAGCGGTGGACTTTTTTACCGTCTCGCTGAATTCGGAGGCTTCCTTCCGGTCCGCCGAAGTCTTCGGCCCGCCGCTGGAAAGTTCCCAGGCCAGGGACATTACCTGGTTCTCAAGCTGCGCGATATCGAATATCTTCCGGCCGGAGAGATCGCTCAGGGCCTTGCCCGAGATGGCTTCGGCCTGCGGGTTCATCATTAATATCGTGCCGTCCTTGTCCACCGTCACCACGCCTTCGGCGATATTGGAGATGACGGCTTCGGTGCGCGCCATATCGTTCTTCAGCTTTTCTTTTTCCTGGCGCGCGGACGTAAGGGCTTTGTTGACCTGCGTTTCCAGCTCGGCCTGGATCTTCTTCATCACTATACCGGAGACGCGTTTTTGCTCATCGGCATCCCGTGTCGCTCCGGCGATTATCGTGTTTAAGGCGGCCTCGAGGTCCTGAGGCGCTATCGCCTCGTCTATCTTTTTCGCGGTCTCGGCGGCGACTGCGGCCGGCGCGCTTTCCCGCCCCATCGCGTTGGTTGCACCGGGCTCCGCCGGTTTAACTTCCGGGGCCGCCTCGGCCGTGATTTTCGGAGGCTCAGGCTTGTCCGCCGCCAGACCGAAAGTTATCTTGTCGACATTATTCTGTTTCAGGTATTCGAGGCCGTCGCCTTTGAAAAGCTGCATTTGGCACAGCAGGCGTATGTCGTTCTCGGAAACGCCGGCAAGGAAAGAGATGCTTCGCATCCGGAAGCGCACGAACATGTTCTTGAGGGAATTGGGGAGGGTGTCCGCGGTTAATAGCTGGAAGTCATTGACCAGCAGCTTATCATCGTCGAGCGTCAGCGTGAACTTCCCGTCGGGCGAGTCTTTTAGGATGCGGCCGAGCAGCGAGTGCGTCTCTTCCAGGAGCTGTCTGACGTTCGGGTGGTCCGGCTTATTGAGATTGAACTGCACCAGGCTCCGGGTGAAGGCCTTAAGGAAATTGAACCAGGCTATCTTGATATCTTTACTGTCCGTCATAATTCGCGTATCCCGTGGCGCTGCATGCCTTCCGTCGCTTTCCCGGCGTCAAAAATCCGCAGGTACGGTGCGGTTCTTTAAAGAAAGATTATACTAAATTAAATTTTTCCGGACTTTGTGAGAATGCGAGCCGCTGAACGCCCAACCCAAGCAGAACCTGATAGAAGGGGGCGTCTGTTACTCCGGACGCTCTTTTATTTTTGTGGAATGAGAAAATGCCGGCGGCTGCAAGTGCGGGGTCCGCCCGGCCAGAAACTAAATAATTCGTGAAACAGTTATTAGTTTTTGCCGTTTCTTTGACAAGCAGGAATAGCCCTGGTAATACTGGGAACGGTAGCAGGTATCTGATTTTTACAAATTTTAGAGGCTTCCGGAAGCATTAGTCGCGTAAAGAATTTGCGGTTTATATTTCCGGTAAGCTCAGCAGACCGTTGGTTTACCTGGCCGCGCCTGCGGCGGCGTTTCCACTCCGGGCGCAAGCAGCTCCCCGGCCATTCGGCCGGGGAGCTGCTTGAATCAGAACATCAAGTTAAGCGCTATGGTCACCATCGAGCCGGCGTCCTGGTAGTTCTTATCCAGGGCGTTCGCATCGTGGGACATGATGCTTTCGATCCAGACGTACCGATAGGCGCCGTCGAGCGACAGGGACTTGTTCAGCATTACTTCCACCCCGGCGCCGGCGTGCAGACCGAACCGTGAGGTATTGCTTTCATAACTGAGCGGGCCGGTCACCTTGCTGTAATACAGTCCGGCGCCGCCGAGCAGGTACGGGCTGATCACGGAACCCGGCGCGAGATACGCCAGCAGGCTCGCCTGTAGGGGATACGTTTTAATAGTGGTGAGCGGTCCGAAATCGTTCTTGAGGTAATCTATCGACCCCTCGAAACCAACCACAGACGATAACTGCAGCCGGATCTGCGCGCCGGGATTCCACGTCCCCTTGGTCGCGTCTTTCGGGGTAGCATAAGTGGCCCGGGGACCGATCGAAAGCACTCTCGAACCCGGTCCCGCCTCAGCGAATATCACGGACTGGAGCCCCAGAAGAGCGGTCAGCGCCAGGCACGCGGCGAGCATTTTTTTGGAATCAGTGTTTTTCATAGTTTAAACCCCTTTTTATATTCCGCTGTTTTAGCTTCTGCAGCGGTCCCTTGAAGTTTACGGGAACTATCATAAGCATAGTCCTTACAGGCATGCGGCTGCTATTAGTAATTCTGCCCTGTCCGCTAGGTAGTATTACGGTCGGCGGATTCTTACCTAGGGCGACACGTATAAATCCGTATATCGGCCAAAGGCGCGTAAGAAGTAGTGTATGGGCAGGAGCACAACGCCCTTATAGGGCGCTGCCGCTTAACCACAGTGCACAAGGAGACAGTATGACTAAAACAGAAAAGATGATCGGCGCGGGCCTCGGCGTGGCGGCCATCGCGGCGCTCGGGACCTATCTGATGTACGGCGAGCGGGGCGAAAAGAACCGTCAGCTGGTGGCAGGTTGGGTCCTGAAGATGAAAGGCGAGGTCCTGGAGAAGGTGGAAGAGATAAAGGATTTGAACAGGGAAGAATATTACAAGATCGTGGACGAAGTATCCGCGCGCTACGCCAAGCTCGGCAAGGTCGGCGCGGAAGAAATGAAACACCTGACCAAAGAACTCAAGAACGCCTGGGAACACCTCAGCCGCGAAATGAATTAGACCAGGAGCCTTCCCCGGTGCTCCGGCGAACGGAAGCGCCGGGCTGGGGGAAGATAGCGCTGATATGCCCGGACATGGAAGAATAGCTGTCGCCGGACAGCTGTACCATGTTATCGCACGCGGCAACGAGCGAAAGGCTATCTTTAGCTCTGCGGCGGATTTTCAGCGGCTCCCTTGGTGATGTTCCGGCCGGCTACCAGCGCCGTGCCCGAGGCGGGGCGTACCAGCGCGCACATCATTCTGATCGGGGTGGTCTTGCCTGCGCCGTCGGGCCCCAGCTGGCCTAACAGTTCCCATTCGTGGATCTTCAGCGACACGCCGTTCACGGCGGTCGCTTCGGAGCAGCGTTATACCAGGCCGGTGGTTTTAATGGCGGGCATAAGCGGGTTTTATCAAATACGGAGCGGAGCTGGGCTGCCGCCTAGAACTTGAGCATTGCCGTGGCCCCGGCGTAGCCGGGCGCGTAGACGGGCAGCAGCGTAAGTTTGTTCTCCCCGCCACGCCGGGCTTTAGCCGTTACCAGCCTGCCAGTAACCGTGCCAAGCGCCGCGCCGAAGAACACGTCGGAAGCCCAGTGCTTGTCAGCGTACACCCGCTGCAGGGCCACCATGCCGGCCAGACCGTAGGCCGTAGCCTTTACCGCCAAGGAGTCGTAGCTGTAGGCGTAGACCGAGGCCACGGAAAAAGCGCTGACCGTATGCCCGGAAGGAAAGGAGGTGCGGGCGGTTTTAAAGTTGAAGAAGTGGAACATGTCCTTCCCCTCGCCGGCATAAGGCCGGGAGCGGCCCGCAACGAACTTGGCCGCCGTGCCTACGGCGTTGGCCGCCAGGAAGGATTCCGCCGCCAGAATAGAAGTGTCCGTAAGTTTCTGGTCGGAGAAAGCGTAGCCGGCCAGCGCCCCTGCGCCCGCTATGGCCAGGTCGTAGCCGCCGTTGCCCAGTTTCTCGGCCTGTTTGGAAATATCGTTCAGGCCTTTGGTCTGGTTCTTGGACGTCAGGTTCCTTATCTGCCCGTCCAGCGAGTACAGCACCAGGCCCACGCCTACTACGCCCGCTACGGGGTAAAGGCTGTCGCGGTCGAACCTCGCCGGCGCGGTGACTATGACGCCGATATCGCTTATAGCCCCGGAGACGGGGTTTATCATGCCGCAGTAAGCGGCGGGAGCGGACAGGAGCAGCAAATTAAAAGCGAGGAGTTTAGTCGTAAGGAGCCGGGTGGGTTTGTTCATATACGGTAAATTATACAACTAAAAAATAAAAAACGGTCCCCGCTTTTTGGGCGGGGACCGTTCGCTGCGGGGCTCCGGCTTTTAGAACAGTAGGCCGAAACTGGCGGCGACTCCTAGCTTGGTCGGGATGCTCTTGTCGTCAATCGTGGTCCTTTCTGAGCTGAGCAGGGCCGACACATCGAAGTGCATGAACAGCAGGTTCAGACCAGTGCCCGCCGTGTAGGCCATCTTCGAGGATTTCTCGGCCATATTCTTTATAAGGCCGGCGCGCAGCGGTATATTGAAGGCCTTACGGTTAACGATGTTTATCTCGGTGCCCACAGAGAGCTCGCGCGAGTCAAAGCCCTTTACTTGGGTCTTGTTCTTGGTCACGTCCATGTCCAGCGCCAGCGTCCAGAACTTGGCGGGGTTCAGCGCGAAGCCTATGCGGGCCTGGCGGTCCAAGTCGTATTTGGGGCCGTTGGTGGTATCGAACGACGGGCTGTTTATGTTCCTTACGACAAGTCCCACCTTGGGGTGCAGCGGCAACTTGGGGTATTTAGCGTTCACGTCCCACAAGGCTCCCACGTCCAGGGCGGGGCGCCAGCTGGATTTAGGATTATCCAGCTTAAAAGCGTCGCTGGTTTTGGATTCGGAGAGGAACTGGAAGTTGTTTACTACCGTCTGGCCGTTTATCATCTTCACGTTGCCGCCGATGGAGAGGCCGGACAGCCACTTGTCCACGTTCCAGGCGTAGCCGGCGGCTATCTCGGTGAAAGAAGCTCCCACGATGTTGAGCGCTGAAGTGTTATTGGTGTACGAATCCCCAGCGGCGGCCGCCGCGATTATCGGGGATGCGGCTGTAATGTTGCCGGCTATATTAGCGGCCGCGGCGGCTATGTCAGCTTTGGAAACGCTGTTTAATACCGCCTGATTAACAAGCGCATTCGCCAGTTGCGTCTGGTTGGCGATGCCCGGGCAGGCCCCGGCGTTACAGATAAGCATGGAGATGTTAGCGAAGTCAGTATTTGATATGGCAGCCGCTATCTTCGTAGCGGCCGCGGCGTTGTCAGAATCTACGGGAGCTGTTACAGTTCCGGAAAAGGTAAGACCGCTGCCGGGAGTTCCTGAAATAGTGTCCAGGCCGATATTCTTTACGTCTATCACCGGGTTCAGGCCCAGCGAAGTGAAGTTGTTGACGGAAACGGCTACCTTGGAGAATTTAAAGTCCACGCCGCCGGCCACCTCAGCCAGCGCGCCCTTGCCGGGCTTGTTCATGTCGCCCATAAGCGCGAGCGTCTTTACGAATGCGCCAATCTCATCTGCGGAAGCCTTAGCACCAGTTTTCTGTGCCGCCTGAATGGCTGAGAATTCCTTGGCCATATCTCCTATCTGGCTGGCGTTCTTTACTATGTCGCCGGTGAATTCGGCGTTCGCGCCCACGGGGATCTCCACGCCGGAGACGTTGGCGCTGCTCTTTACCAGCCCGCCAGGGTTCCAGTACTGCGCTATGGGGCCCTGCGCTACGGCCACAAAGGCGCCGCCCATGCCCATGGGGCGCGTGCCCAATATCTGCCACTGTTCAGCCGAAGCGGAGGCCGGAGCCAGCGCGCAAACGGCTAGTATAAATAACTTTTTCATATTCCTCCCTAACTATTGTGAAGCCCAAAAGCTCAGGTAACTTTCAATAAAGCGATTTGGGCACGCAGAAGACCTTAAAAATCAAAAAATCTTCCTTTTACAACTGTCTCACGGCCAGCCGGGTGGCATGCCGGTAGACTTTC
>Ga0118677_10000237_pt1 | contig 117661 bp, 104 predicted proteins | sample AliMusrvi5mmetaG_FD_86154 | JGI IMG/M metagenome (GOLD analysis project Ga0118677, IMG submission 86154)
GTTCCCACCCCGGTGCCGGAGACCCCGTCACCTTCCCCGACGGGAAAGGCGCCCGCCGCCTCCCCGCCCGAGGAAAAAAGCGAGCCCCTGACCGTCGCCGACTGGCAGAGAAAAGCCGTGCAGAAATTTCCGGAACTGAAGGATCCGCGTTCCGATCTCAACCACAAATTCATCCGGCAGGTCAACGATCTCAAGAAGACGAACCCCGGCTACTTCAACAACCCGAAGTGGCCGTTTCTGCTTGCGGAATCGATCAGCGAATCCGCGGCGCCGATCATTCCCGGCCTGGATGCGCGCCCGGTCGAAAGCCCCACGCCCACGGCCAGGCGAAAAACGCACCCGAACGAACGCAGGCCGTTCGACCAGCTCGACAAGGAAAACGTGCGCATGGAATTCAAAGTTCAGGAATCGAACAAGATCCGCCAGCGCAGCAACGACGGGTGGGGTTATTCTTTCACCGACAAGACGGTCACCAAAGATCTCGAAATAACCGTGATCCAGATCGGAAGAAACAAAATTCCCGTCACCGTCGAAGCGGTCTTTGTGCATGGCGGAAGGGGCAGCGAGACGTTCGTTCCCGGCGGATCCCAAAAGCTCGAATCCGGCGAGGGCGCGGTCACGTTTTCCAGCTCGGCACAAAACAAGACCATGAACTACGACGGTTACAATTCCTATGAGGGACAAAAAATAATCGGCTGGTTGGCCCAGGCCATTTCGGCGGACGGCCGCACGCTCGGCGTGGCGGGAGCGTCGGAAAAGTATTTGACGATCGCAAAGAACCCGAAGCAGCTTGCGGATTTGATCAAAAAATCGAATTAGGGAATTTTGTCCGGTTGCGAAAATCCGGAGGTTCGCACAAAATGCGTTTGTTTCCCGACATCTGTGACAACTCTCCGCTCCCGAATCGTTATGCCGGTCTCTTCCCCGCCTGTGGAAGACGGGATGGTCTGCTTTGAGGAGGGAAAGATCACGCGTGTCGGACGGTGGGACGGCTCCCCCGCGACCGATCTGGGCGAAGTGGTTCTCCTGCCGGGCCTCATCAACGCGCACTGCCATCTCGATTACACCGCCATGCGGGGCGCGATTCTGCCCAACAGCAGCTTCACCCATTGGGTTCGCCGAATCAACGAGCTCAAGCGCACGCTCGACGACGACGACTACCTCGCCTCAATCGCCGCGGGATTCCAGGAACTCCGGAACTCCGGAACAACGAGCGTTTGGAATATCGAGTCGTTTCCCGAGCTCATGGGGCGCATGCCTCCCCCGCCGCTCAGGACGTGGTGGTTTTATGAAATGATGGATCTGCGAAACCGGCTCCACACCGAAGAGGTGGTGGCGGGCGCCCTGAGCTTTTTTGAAAGCCGGCCCGGATGGTTGGGCGGCTTTGGGCTCTCGCCTCACGCGCCTTACACGGCCTCGGCCGAGCTTTATCGCCTGTCAAAGTTCTGTTGTGAGAAGCATGGGATGCCCTTCACGACGCATGTTGCCGAATCGGACGAGGAGTTTTCGATGTTCCGCCATGCCTCCGGCCCGCTTCACGGTTTTCTTGCGGGCCTGGGACGTGACATGTCCGATACCGGATCCGCATCGCCCCTTGCCCGCCTCCTCGAAAATAACGCCCTTCCGGCCGGAGCATTGCTCGCCCACATGAACAGGCTTGAGGAATCCGACTGGGCGTTGCTGCGCGGGCGGGACTTTTCCGTCGTTCACTGCCCGTGCTGTCACGAGTATTTCGACCGTCCGCCCTTTCCCCTCGGGCGCTTTCTGCGGGAAGGCATCAACGTCTGCCTGGGAACCGACAGCCTCGCCAGCAACAAGAGCCTGAGCCTGTTTGCCGAAATGCAATGCCTCTCAAAAAACCACCCCGGCATCGAACCCTCCCTTCTGCTCGATCTGGTGACCCGCAATGCGGCAGCGGCCATCGGGATGGCCGGGAGGCTCGGTGAGCTCTCCGCGGGGGCCGAAGCCGACCTGATCGCTGTTCCCCATACGGGAAGTGTGGCTGGCGCGCTCGAGGCAATCGTTCACCACACCAACCCGATCACCTGGCTCCTCGTCGCGGGAAAACCGCTTCTTGATTTTAGCCCGCGCGCTCGCCCAGCCACCGTCTGAGCGCCCCCCGCCACGACTCCGTGGAAATCGTGCGCAGCAACGCGAGGTTGATGGCACGGTATTCCGGCAAACCCGGCCTCACCGGAATGCCGATAAAGAGGATTTCACTGCTCACCGAAGAAACGGTGAAGTGGATCGGCGGAAGGCGTTGCGCCCACTGCTTCGCGAAGTAACGCAGGGAGATTTGGTCTCCGACAACCGTCTCGATCTTTCCGGCGGCAAGGGCCGCAAAGGCCTCCTCGAACGTCTCAAAAGCCGTGGAAGGCACCCCGTCGCGGATCAGGATTTCTTGGGAAAGCGAACCGGTCATCACCCCGCAGGAATAATGCCGCACGTCGGCCAGATCCTTCAATTTCCCCGCGTCGGCGATCCGTGCGGCCGACATGCTGGAAGCCACGGTCGCCGTGAAACCGGCCACCAGCAGGACACCCATCAGCATCCAAACAAACGAGATGATCCGCCCGCCGAAAGTGGACGGGGTGGTATCCCCGTAGCCAACCCCGGTTACCGTCGATGCGGAAAACCAAAGAGCGGCTCCAAAACCCGAAAGGCCGCCCCGGAAGTGGCCGACATGATGATGCCTCTCAAGCACCCAAATCAAAAAACTGACCAGAAGCATCCCCCCCAGAATCGCCAGAAAAACCAGCGCCAGCGTCGGATTGAAAAACTCCCCGGCCATCTGCCGCCAATCGATGTGCCGGATTTTTTGTTGCAAGGCGACCCCCCCGGAAGACGTGAGATAAGATTGCGTGAAGCGAACCGACTGCTCCGACTCCGCGGTGACGGGGAATTCTCCGACAGCGGCATCGAGCCTTCCCCCGGCAATGGCCGGCAGGATCTGCTCGAACGGCATCTCAACAAATTCGAATCGCAGTTGCGCCCGCGCCGCAATATTTTTCCAAAGCTCGACCCCGAGGCCATCCCATTCGCCCGATGCGTTCTTGGTGGCATAAGGAGGCTTTTCGTGAATGCCGATCCGAAGCGGCGGCGCATCGGCGGCACACGAAAGGCGACAGATCAGAACCGCCAAAAAAATCCAGGGAAGCCAACGAAGTTTCATCCGGAGGGAAATCAGCGCACGGGAAACAAAAAAGTCAACGCATGGCGGCGGACGGGGGTTTTGCGAAAAAAGGGAGCGGGATTTCTGTTCCCGCTCCCGCTGTGCAAGAGTTGACGGCGCGCCTAGCGTTTGGAAAATTGGAACCGCTTGCGGGCACCGGGCTGGCCGGGCTTTTTGCGTTCCTTCATGCGCGGGTCGCGCGTGAGGAGTCCCTCTTGTTTGAGAGGAATGCGGATCGCTTCATCGATCTGAAGAAGCGCCCGGCTCAAGGCGAGACGCATCGCGCCGGCCTGGCCGTTGATTCCGCCGCCGGTCGCCTTCACAACGACATCGTAGGAATGCACCGCGTTCGCGATCTCGAGCGGACGCAGGATCTGGTTCTGAAGCGAGAGGCTGCCGAAATAATCGGCGAAGTCGCGGCCGTTGACCTTGATCGTCCCGGTTCCGGTCTGCATGCGCAGGCTGGCGACGGAGGTTTTGCGGCGGCCGGTGGAAAGTATGGTGTTTTCTGTGCTCATACGAAAAAAATTCAGGCGGGTTGCGGGTTTTGTGCGGTGTGCGGATGCTCGGCCCCCGCATAGACCTTGAGCTTCGTATAGACCGAACGCCCGAGGCAGTTGTGCGGGATCATGCCGCGCACGGCGTGCTCGATCAGAAGTTCCGGACGGCGTTCGCGCCGGGCGCGGAACGTTTCGGATTTGTGGCCGCCCACGAATCCCGAAAAGCTCATATACGTCTTCGCGATCTCTTTTTTCCCGCTGATCGCCACCTTTGCGGCATTCAAGACGACAACAAAATCGCCGGTGTCAACGTGCGGAGTGAAAATCGTCTTGTGTTTGCCGCGCAGAAGGTTGGCGGCCCGCTCTGCCACCCGTCCGAGGGGCTGGCCGGCGGCGTCGATAACCCACCAGGCGCGTTTGACCTCTTCGGTTTTTGCTGAATATGTTTTCATTCGATAAATCGTTAGGAACCGGGGAGAATGCCTGAAATCCCGCGCCGTGTCAAACACTCCGGAGAAAAATATGCGCGCCCCCCTGGTAAACCGACCGCTGAGGGAAAGAGGAGACGGCTCTTGGCCTTCAGAAATTCAGGGAGAGCTTGGCAGAGGCCTTCGATGAAGCCGAGCCAGGCCAATTTCGTTGAAGTCCATTTGGCGCTCGTGGATCAGCGGGCAGAAACCGTGTTCTGGTAAATTGAGAGGCCATACGGAGGATCCCACCGCAACGATTTCACCTCCCACCAAGCCATATTTTTGGCAGGAAGGGATTGAAGTGGTTTGTTCAACAGGGGGAATAGGAAGTTATGGAGATAGAATCACAGGTTTTAATCTGACCGTAACAGCCACCAATCAGTCTCTTTACACTGAAAAGATCAAGGAGCTTCGGTCTAAGTCCCCAGATCTTAATAGCATTCTTATTGACCCATTGAAAAAGCTCTAACGATGGAGCTAACGATTCATAGCGCGGGCAGTTGGGGGTAAGCAAGATTGGCACGATCCCAAACACGCCAAGGCCACCCGCCGCTTCCAGTGGATCGCAGCGCTTCCGACAGAATGAAGCGTCCGACGTATAAAAAAGTCGGAGAAGACGGAGCAAGGAAAAACTGATTTTCAGGCATAGGACAGTATATGTCCTACTCGATTTTCCAGAATGGCCGCGTTATGAATATCAAAGCCGTCCGCAACATTCTCTGGAACCCGAAACGTCAGGCCCCTCCGGTTCACCGGCAGTTGGAGCTGAATCTCCCCGCCTCAAAGCTCGCCCGCGGGGACGTCGCGGTTCTCGCCGGTCTGCGGCGGATCCGTCAAGATCTCGCCCGGAATTGAGTTTCGCCGCATCAAGCGCAGTACCTCGCGCCCCTCGCGTCCCTCGAAGGTCTCAACATTTTCCTCTTCGGAAACCGCTTCAAACCACCGTCCGAAAAGACGATCCACTTCCGACAGGGGACATCCGTAGGGGGGAGCGTCGCCGCCTCCATGTCCCGGGTTCCGATAGAAAATGGCCAGCAGGAAACCGCCGGGACGCAAGGACTGCGCGGCCGCCCGCACATAGGCGGGACGCAATGCGGGATCAATCGCGCAGAAACAGGTGTGCTCGAAAATCCAATCAAACAGACCCCCCGGGCTGTTGGCGGCAAGAAAATCCCCGGTGACATATCTCTCCCGGCCCGAGCGGGGAAAGCGTGCCGCCGCCCGCGCCGACGAGGGAGCAAGATCAAGCCCGACAACCTCGGCCAAGGGATTGGACGCCAAAGCGCGCACGTCGTGTCCGGAGCCACAGCCCGGCACAAGAACGCGACCCGTTACGGTTTGCGCGGCCAGCCAGCGGATCAGCGCCGGGTGCGCCCGCCCCTTGTCCCACGGCGTTGCTCCGGCTTGGTAGGCGGCTTCCCAGTCGGTTCCGCCGTCGGCGTGCGCCGGGAGCGATAATGGCCTGGGGGGTTCTGTCATGCGCTCGGATCAAGAAGGGCTGTTCTTTGGGATGGCGCGGCCTGAAATGTCAGCCATCGGCCAGATTCCTGCGGAAGGCGGCCTGTAATTTCAAGGGATCCGGGATCTTCAGTGTCCGGCCCCTGACCAAAACAAGCCCCACGTCGCGCAGCTTGGCCAGAGACCTGGAGAGGGTTTCCTGCCGCGTGCCCAATTCGCAGGAGAGCAAGGCCTTGGTCATACCGATGGCCACCTCGGTCGGTTTGCGGGTGAGCGGATGCGGACACCGGCGCAAAATCCAGTTCATGAGGCGGGTTTCGGCGTCTTTCAAGGTGAGGTTCTCGAGTGTTGTGATGAGCCCGCGCATGTGCTCGCTCATCGACGCCATCATGCGGAGTGAGATGTCCGCGCGCTGGCGGAGAATCTGTAAAAATTCCCCCTTCGGCACCAGAATGACCTCGCTGTCGCCCACCGAGCGCGCGTCCGTGAGGTATCCCTCGTCGCCCACAATCGAATTTTCCGCAAGGGATTCGCCGAGACGGAAAAGGTGGATGACCTGTTCCCTCCCGTCGCCCGCAACCCGGTGGACGTTGATAATCCCGCGCCGGACGATGTAAAACCCGTGGGATGCCTCCCGCTGCCGGAAAAGATATTCCCCGCGCCCGAAGGATTTCAGGAGCGAAAACCCGGCAATCATCCCGAGGTCATCCTCCCCCAGTCCGGCAAAGACCGGCGTGCGCCTCAAGGAAAAGACGATCGCCGCGGTTCGCAGGGTTTCACTCGGTTCGGACATCTCGATCAGGTATCGCATGGAATCCGCGAAAAAATCAAGCCGCCCCTTTTTTTGACAAATATTCTTTCGTGCCGGGTGCCGTGGCATTACCAATGCCAAACCATGCTTCTCCCCCGCATCCTTCCCGCCAGCCTGTTCCTCTTTCTCTGCGTCCTTTCCTGCCGTGCGGAACCGCTCCGGATCGCAAACGATTTCTACACGGTCAGCGTCAACCCGGAAAAATCGGCCTTCAGCATCCAGTCGAAGACCACCGGGAAAACCGTTCTCACCGACGGCAGTCTGAGCGGAACCGGCGGCACGGCAAAAGTTCAACAACTCACGGACAAGACATTCGGATCCGGCTTGTCCATCAAGGTGACCTATCCCAACGGCAACCGCGAAACGATCTCGCTTCATCCAGCTCTCCCCTTTGTCCTGTTCGGGCTCACGCTTCACAACGGGGGCAGCGAACCGCTCGTCGTGAACCATCTCCCCACGGTTTCTGCCAAGGTCGATCTGCCGTCAGCCGAAATCAAAACGCTCGGCACCGGGGGCCTTCTGACCCCTGCCGAAAACCCGGGCAGCTACGCCTTCCTTGCGGCGGTCGTTCCCGCCTCCCGAAACGGCATCGTTGCGGGTTGGATCACCCACGACCGCGGCAGCGGGGTGGTCTTTTCCCCGCAGAAAGACGGTGCCGTCCGCTTGCAGGCTCAGCTCGATTACGGACGCCTGCTCATCAAGCCGGGCGCCGATGCGGCCACCGAAACCTTTGCCCTCGGCTCCTTCGACGATGCCCGACTGGGACTGGAAGCCTACGCCGACACGATCGCCAAGGTGTATCACATCAAGCTGCCGCCGCAGCCGGCCGGGTTCTGCACCTGGTACACGGAAAAGTACAGCAGAGGCTGCGACGAAACCCATCTTCCGCAACTGGCCGCAGTGGCCGCGAACGAACTGAAGCCGTTCGGCTTCGATTTCGTCCAAATCGACGACAACTGGCAACCCGGCGAAACAAAAAAGAAAAACGGTCCGAAGAAAAATTTCACCACGCACGATCCCAAGGGACCGTATCCGAGCGGCATGAAATCCATTGCCGACAAGATCAAGGATCTCGGGCTCGCTCCCGGCATCTGGTTCATGCCGTTCGCGGGGACATTTGACGATCCCTATTTCAAAGACCACCAGGACTGGTTCGCCAAGGGCCCGGATGGCAAACCCTTCGAAACCGCCTGGGGCGGGACATGCCTGGACATGACCAATCCGGGAGCCCGCGAACACCTGCGCGGGATCGTCCAGCGCATAGCGCATGACTGGGGCTATACCGTCTTCAAGATGGACGGGTTTTGGACGGGATCTGCCACCAAGATCGTTTATGTGAACAATGGCTACAAGGACGACAATATCGGCGAGGCGCACTTCTCCGATCCCAACGTCACAAACATCGAAGCTCTCCGCAGCGGCGCGAAGCTTGTCCGCGAAACAGCCGGACCGGGCGTCTATCTACTCGGCTGCTGCGTGTCGCAAAACATGCGTTCCTTCGGCGGATCGTTCGGTCTGTTGGACGGCATGCGCATCGGTCCCGACACCGCCGGACGCATCGGATCCCTGCAAGGCTCCCGCCTGTGGTTCCTCAACGGCCGGGTCTGGCACAACGACCCCGATTGCGTCTTCGTGCGCGCAAGCACCCCCATCACCGAGGCCAGGCTTAACGCCTCCTGGGCGGCGATCTCCGGCCAGTTGTTCTACGACAGCGACTGGATCCCCGACCTGCCAGCCGACCGCCTCGACATCCTGAAGCGCTGCATGCCCGCCCACGGCCTGCCCGCCCGCCCGGTGGACGTCTTTGAAAATCAACCGGCACAGGTCTGGCTGCTCACCGACACCCGCACCAGCCCCCGTCGCGACATCCTCGCGCTTTACAACTGGAAGCAAGGCCAGGCCAAAGTTTCCTATCCCCTCGATCGAACCGGACTCCCGCCGGCCAAGGAATTCGTCGGCTTTGATTTTTGGGCGAATAAGTTTGTCCCACCCTTCCGAGACCAAGTCAGCGCGGACTTCTCCGATGAGGGATGCCGCATCCTGGCCGTTCGCCCTGTTTCAGAAAACCCGCAGCTCTTGAGCACATCCCGCCACATCACCCAAGGCATGGTGGACGTGGCGGGAGAAAAATGGGACGCCGGTTCCAAGACGCTTTCCGGCTCCGCCCGCGTCGTGGCCAACGATCCCGACGAACTCCGCATCGTCGTGCCCGCCGGCCCCAAATCCTGGAAGGCAAAAACAATCACCGTCTCCCCGGAAGATGCCAGCGCCGGCGTGACCGCCTCGCTCCATCAGGACGGGCCAAAGATTCGCGCAAAAATCATCTCTCCAGCCAGCCGCGATGTCCATTGGGCCCTCTCTTTCGAACCAGCCCCCATCGCCGCCCCGAATCCTCCGGCGGTGAAAAACCTAAAAGCAAAACCCGAGTATAGCAGCGTCGAGCTTTCCTGGGAGGAATGCGGCGACGACACCTACCGCGTCCTGCGCAACGACGGGGTCACCTTTGAATCCAGCGGCCCGGAATTCACCGATGCCAGCATCGAACACGGCAAGCAATACACTTACACCGTAGCCGCACTGGGCTGGAACGGCGCACCGGCTTCCCAAGTCGCCATGGCCGATGTGACGACCCCATCGGTTCTCGTCCCACCAAAAACCGTTCCTCCCGACTGCTTTCTTGACAACCTCACTCCAGTCCCAGCGGAAGGAAGCACCAAGGTCCACAAAGGCGGCCCCGCTCACAACAACCGCCCGCTCCACGTGGACAAAAAAAACTATGACAAAGGCGTGTGCGCTCGCGGCAATGCCCTCGTCGTCTATACCATCCCTCCCGGTGCGTCCAGATTTGTGGCGGTGGTGGGCATCGACGACCCGAAACAGAAATTTCGCGACGCCAAACGCGTCTTCGAAGTCTATGGCGACGTGAAGGAAATGGGAGAGCCTCCGGTTCTCCTCGACCGCTCGCCCGAAATCGGCGCAAAAGCCGTTCCCTTCTGGGCGTTCAACATCGAACTGAACGCGCGCTACAAAGAAATCCGTCTGGTCGTCACCGGCTCCACTGACGGCCGTGTTGACTGCGACTGGGTGGACGCCGGATTCGTCACTGGCACGAAATCTGGAAAATAGGCTCTGAGGTGGCGCCACCCCTTCGATGCCCCTGTGTCAATGGCCCTCTGGATCACCGCCCTGTCCGCCACGCCGTCGCCGACGGCACCAAACTCTTTGGCACTCAAGGCGGCTGCAGCCGGAGCCGACCCCACCTTTGGGATCACTTCTTTTTGTCCCACCCGTGCGCCGTCACAATTTGCTGAAGCCCGCCGGCGGCGGCAAACTCCGCGATCTGAAATTTGGCGAGGTATTGCAGAATGTTGTTGAGCTGCACCACGTCAGCTTTTTTCGATTCGATTTTGTCGGTGGGCGTCGCCTTGATCTCCGCCGCAAAGGTGTCAACCATCCGCGTCGCCTGCGTCTTCGCGCCCCCGTCATTCGCGTAGCAGAGCGACTCAAGCAGAGAGAGAAGCTTTTCCTTGCCCTCAAGCTTCGCGGCGTTCCCGCGGATGGCGCTGGCGATCCCGGCACGTTTGGCAGCCGTGGCCTCCGCGCTCATGACGCTGGTATCGCCGCCGTCGATCGCGCGCTTGGGCAGCTGGCGAATCCAAATGTTGCGGTAGCGCACGGGGTTTCCGTGATCCTGGAGCTTGAGCGGCCCCTTCTCGGGAAACGGGCGATCTTTCTTGCGCGTCTTATGGCCGCCACCGCCTTCCAACGGAGTATGATCCTGGAGCAGCACGCCATTGCAGAACACGGTGAGGTATCCGGGATCGACGAGCTGTCCGTCCTTGTAGATCGGACGACGGAAAGCGATGTCATAGACCTGCCACTCGCCGGGCTTGTGCAGCGCGTTGGCCATCGGCGGGTTCACTCCATAAACGGAGCCGGCAAAGCCGTCGGCGTAAGTCGGGTTGTTGTAGTTGTCGAGAACCTGCACTTCGACTTGCCCCATGAGGAAGACGCCGCTATTCCCCCGGCCCTGGCCGTCGCCATGCACCTCGCTCGGAGCGGACCACTCGACGTGAAGTTGGCAGTCGGCAAACTCCTCCTTGCTGCGCACAAACCCGGATCCGGGCACGCATTGCAGCGTCCCTTCCTTGACGACCCACTTCGTCGGTTCGCCGGGATTCTTGTCGGACACCCAGTTCGAGACGGTCGCCTCCGTGCCATCAAACAAAACCACCGCATCCGACGGGGGGATTCCCGGCTTTTCCTGCGAGCTGAACGTCCCCGGCTCCACGCGCGGAGGCTGCGGGCGGTTCATGTCGTGGATGGCCCACGGGTGCGTCGCATCCGGAGGGTCGCCGTAGAAGCCCCCGGCAGCATGGAGCGACGAAATGAGGAGAGGCAATGCGCAGACAGCGGCGATCATCGATTGGGGATGCATAAATCAGCAGCAAGTCTGGAGGAGAAAGGCTCGGGAGGCAAGCCTCCCTCAATCCGCTCCCACAAGAAGCAAACTCAAATACTTATGCCTCATTCCCGAACGGCATTGGGGCTGGACGAACGGGCTAGACGACCCACGGACTGCGGTAGTCACGGGTCAGCCACTTGGGATCGCCGGTGCCGCCGACGAACTCGGATTTGGCGGGATCCCACTTGAAGCCTGCGTGATGGTAATAGCTCTGGTTGACCAGGTGGCAGCAGATCGCGCTGTGCCCGCCAACGATCTCGCTGGTGATGGGTTTCTTGCGGCTCTTCACGCACTCGACAAAGTCGGAGAGGTGATTCTTGCTCGCGTAGAGCTGGATCTTGGGATTTTTCAGAAAAGCCTTCTCCGCCTTTTGCACCTCGACGGCGCAGGAGGTTTCGCGCGTCGGGGCAGGATCGCCCGGCTTGCGGCGGCCCTCGGTGTATTCGGCGATCATCTTGCCGTCCACAACCAACACGAATTTTCCGCGATTCACTTTTACCTCGCCGTTTGCGCCATGGAAGTGAACTCCGAAGCCCTTCGCCTTGTCTTGGTGCTCGACAAAAATGCCGTTGGCGTAAACGAGCTTGCAGCCTCTTAAGTCGGTCGGCTTGCTGGCCGCGATGACTTCCACAGGTCCGCTCTCATCCATACCCAGCCCCCACTGGGCGATGTCCAAATGATGGGCGCCCCAGTCGCCGACACTGCCGCTGCCGTATTCCTTGTAATCGCGCCAGTGTGGGAAAGATTTGCATTCGCCGCGCGGGCAGAGATTGGAATTGTAGGCGTGCAGAGGGGCGGGACCGCACCACATGTTCCAGTCCAAGCCGGGTTCGGCAGCTTCCTGCGGCAAATCGCACGGTTTGCCCGGGTCTCCGAACGCGCACTCGACATGGCTGATTTTGCCGATCACTCCATTGCGCACCAGCTCGCAGGCGATGCGAAATTCCTTCATGGAGCGCTGCATGGAGCCGGTCTGCAGGATCCGTTTGTTGGCGTCCACGGCCTTCATCACTTCCACCGCCTCGTGGATGTTGTGCGTGAGCGGTTTCTCGCAATAGACATCTTTCCCCGCACGCAGCGCGGCGAGCGTCGGGATGGCGTGCCAGTGGTCGGGCGTGGCGATGACGACCGCGTCAATATCCTTGCGGGCGATCAGCTCGCGAAAATCGTTATAGGCGGCGCAGTTGGCGTTTGAATAATATTCATCCACGCGCTTTTTGGCGGCGTTGCGGCGGTTCGTGTCCACATCGCAGACGGCAAGCACCTGCGTGTCCTGTCGGCCAATGAAGCCCGGAAGCAGCCCTTGTGCCTGCTTTCCCATGCCGATGAAGCCAAGCGTCAACTTTTCGTTCGGGCCGGTCGGAGCCGACCAGACGCGCGAGGGCAGGATGAACGGGGCAACGGCCACTCCGACGGCACCGGCCGTCAGTTGATGGATGAAAGTTCGACGGCTCTGTAGAGTGCTGATTTTTTTATTCATTTTGGCAGGGGGACTAATGGTTTCTTTTTGCGGGTTGCAATTTGATTTTTCTATTTTGCCGGGCAGTTGCTTCAAAAAAAGTGCCAGCTAGATCTTCAGATCGGAGCAGATCTTTTTCAAGCCCGCCAGCGACATCTTGGTGCATTCCATGGGGGAAATTCCGGGCAGATAGCGTTCTTGCTCGATGGTAGTCCATTCGGTGCCGCCGAAATCGCGGCAGGCCTTGGTCACCTCAACCCAGTCGACGGAATCCCGGCCGAGAATCGGAACCTTGTCCGGGGCGGCGGCGGGTTTGAAGTGGGTGATCCGAGTGCGGCCGGGGTGGCGCTTGATGAGTTCGGCCGGGTTCTGCTTGGCAGTCCAAGCCCATCCGCAGTCTAGCTGGAGCACGACGTCCTTGGAGGTGCGTTCGGCAAAGAGATCCCAGTACGTCTTGTCGCCGTCCAGGGTGAACTCCTTCTGATGGTTGTGGTACCCGCAGGCCATATCGAGAGGCTTTAGCTTTTCGGCAGCCTTGTTAAACGTCTCCGCGAGCGCTTTGCTCTTCTCGGGATCGATAAAATCTTTGTCGTTCGGCACGAGCAGGAATTTGCAACCGAGGGTCTTGTGGAAAGCGATCGCTTTATCGAGAGCATCGCCAATCAGGTTGGCGGTGCCGAGGTGGGTGCCGGCCGCTTTCAGATTCAGGTCATCCAGCCTCTTGCGAAGCTCGGCCGCCTTGCCCGCGTAGGTGTGGTAGCCTGCAAACTCCACCCCTGCAAATCCCATCGCGGCAATCTGCGCCAGTGCTGCGTCGAAGTCTTTCTTGCAGTCATCGCGGACGGAATAAAGCTGAACAGATATGCGCATTTTCTTGGAGTCCTCCGCCCATGCGGAACCACGGAAACTGATGGCCGCAACGGTGAGGGCACTCGCTTTGAGAAATTGCCGACGGGATACGTGAGTCATGGGGAATTGATCTTGGGGTTGCAGAGAAACGAACGACAGGCATCGTATCTCGTGGCATTCGCATGGTTAACTCCGAAAAAGCGAGAGATCGGGCCTGCCGTGGTTAATCCTATCAGAGTTTTCGTTGGACGGCCATATCTTTTTGAGGCATGGGTTCACGAACGAATGCCTGCTCCCTCTAGGTTTCTCTTGGCGATATTATTCTCGGCCGCGATCATTCACGGTGGCGCGGAGGTTCCCGCCAAGTCGGCTGGAAGTGTTTATGTGAAGAAGGAGAGCTGGGCGCAAACGCTGCTGGCCTCGCGCGAGGCGCTGGCGGGCGCGGGAGTGAAGGACGAAGCTGCCGGGGCCGAAATCCTGCGCGGTTTGGAGAACGATTTTCCGATGCAGTGGGACTGGATGCTCCAAGACGCGGGGGGGGATGGGAGCCGTTGGTTCGACAAAGCTCCGACGTCCGAGGCCACGGTCGCCATGATCCGTCGCGCACTGCAGGAGCTGGGTGCTGAGGGACGGGACATTCAGGCAGAGCTGGACGGATTCTTGGCCGGCCGGTTGCAGCCCGAAGATCCGCAATGGCTCGCGCTCTACGAGAAAGCCTGCCTGCGCCGTCGCGTCGCGCGCCTCAAGCCGCTGACCCAGGATGCCCGCCCGATCGTCTTCACCAAACACTACAACCTGGGCGGCTCGCACTACGCCTACACCGAAGGACAGAGCGATGCGCAAGCCGAGCGGCACTTCATTCCCGGAAGCGAGCTGTGCCTGCTGGAGCCCGACGGCCAGAAGATGAACGTCCGCACGCTGCTCAAGGACGCCGGGGGCGTGATCCGCGATCCGGCGGTTTCCTATGATGGCAAACGGATTCTCTTTGCGTGGAAGAAGTCCGAACGCGAAGACGATTATCACCTTTACGAAATGGACGTGGAGAGCGGCAAGATCCGGCAACTGACCTTTGGACTCGGTTTTGCCGACTACGAAGGAACCTATCTTCCCAATGGCGACATCCTCTTCAATTCCACCCGCTGCGTGCAGACGGTGGATTGTTGGTGGACGGAAGTAAGCAACCTTTATGCCTGCGACAAGGACGGAAAATTTCTGCACCGGATCGCATTCGACCAAGTTCACGACAACTACCCGACGGTTCTCAACGACGGGCGGGTCATTTACACGCGGTGGGAATACAACGACCGGGGGCAGATTTTCCCGCAGCCGCTCTTCCAGATGAATTCAGACGGCACGGGACAAACCGAATGTTACGGAAACAACTCGTGGTTCCCGACGTCGATTCTCCACGCACGCGCGATCCCCGGCTCGCAGAAGATCATGGCCATTCTCAGCGGCCACCATTGCATGCAGGCGGGCAAGCTGGCCGTGATCGACACCTCCAAAGGCCGTCAGGAAGCCGAGGGAGTGCAGCTGATCGCCCCCGTGCGGGAAACGAAGGCGGAAAAAATTGACGCCTACGGACAGGAGGGCGAGCTGTTTCAATATCCGTATCCGCTCAGTGAAGGCGCCTGCCTCGTCGCCCACCATCCGTTGGGGTGGGATGGTGGCAAGGAGAAAAAAAAAGACCGTTTCAGGGTGCCGCACTTCAAAATTTATTTCATGGCGAGCGATGGCCGGCGGGAATTGCTGGCCGCAGATCCAACCATCTCCTGCAACCAGCCGGTGCCGCTTGCCGCGCGTCCCGTTCCCGCCCAACGCTCCAGCACCGTGGACTACAGCAAGACGACCGGAACTTTTTCCATGCAGAACATCTCTGCCGGAAAAGCGTTGCCGGGAGTGAAAAACGGCACGATCAAGCGCCTGCGCGTTGTGGCTCTGGATTTCCGCGCTGCCGGCGTGAGGGCCAATGGCAGCTCCGGCCCGGCCGGCGGAGCTTTGAGCTGCACGCCTCCATCGATCAACAACGGGACTTGGGATCCAAAAATCGTCCTCGGCGATGCGACGGTTTATGACGACGGCTCGGCTTTTTTCCAGGCTCCCGCCCGCACGCCGCTCTACTTTATGGCGCTCGATGAAAAGGGTCGCGTCGTGCAAACCATGCGCAGTTGGTCCACGCTCCAGCCTGGCGAGAACGCCTCGTGCGTCGGCTGCCATGAGGATAAAAATGCCCCGGCTCTGGCGGCTCGGCGGGTGACGCAAGCCATGAAGGCGGGAGCGGAGCCTCTCAAGCCATTCCACGGCCCGGCCCGGCCCTTCAGCTTCTCCACGGAGATTCAGCCGATTCTCGACCGGCATTGCGTGAGCTGCCATAACGTGCGCTCCGTGGCTCAGACGCTTCCCGCACCCAAACCTTCTCCAGCACCTGCCGAGACGCCAGTGCCGCCCCCCTTGCCTTCTCCCACGCCCGGCGCATTCAGCCTGACGGGCGCGCCGAATGTCGATAATAAATCCGGCCGGATCTGGAGCGATGCCTACCTCTATTTAACCAATCAAGGCAAGATGACGCCCAGCGTGAACTGGATTGGCGCCCAGTCGATCCCGCCTATGCTGCCGCCCTGTTTTGCCGGCGCCGCGAAGAGCTCGCTCATCGACCTGCTGGAAAAAGGCCATCAGAACGTGAAGCTGTCGCGAGAGGAAATGGACAAGATCGCCTGCTGGATCGACCTCATGGTGCCCTATTGTGGCGATTACACCGAAGCGACGGCCTGGACGCCTGCCGAGGCGCAAAAGTACGACCACTACCTTCAAAAGCGCCGCCGGATGCAGGAGACCGAGCGCACCGGGATCAACGAATTGCTCACAGTGCAAAACGGTTCCCAAACCCCGGCAAGCATCAGGGTGATTGACGCCGCAGGCAACAGCCAGACGCTTGACCGTGCGTTCCAGCAAGGGGATCGGATTGTGGTTCAGGGCACCCCTCACATGATGATCCGGCTCAGCCCCGATCTGCCCGAGGCCCTTGTCTATAGCCCGGAAGGGTGCGTGGAGTTCCCCGTGCCGCTCGACGCGAAGGAGGTCGCCGCTTACCCAGCCAAGGCGTTCGCCGGCGGAAAGCTCACCGCCCGCCCGGCCACCGCAGAAGAGATCGCCGCCTATCGCAACGTGGCCGTGAATCCGTATGACGTCCGCGGCCGATCGACATTTTTCCCGCACGCGACCTCGAACAGCGAATGCCGGAACGATCCCGTTTTCGCCGCACGCAATGCCATCGACGGTTCGGTTCAAAATCAAAAGCACGGAGGCTGGCCCAACCAGTCGTGGGGCCCCGAACAGCGCACGGATCTCTGGTGGAAAGTCGATTTCGGACGCTTGGTGGAAATTGACAAGCTCGTGATTATCGTCCGGGCCGACTTCCCGCACGACAAGGTCTGGAGCACCGCCACCGTGCGGTTCTCCGATGGCTCGACACAAAAGATCACTCTGCGGGCAGTCAAGGAACCGCAGACCTTCGCCTTCGAAAAACGCAATGTGAGCTGGCTTGAGCTGGCCGGCCTGATTCAGGAAAACCCGCCCGGCTGGTGCGCGTTCTCCGAGGTGGAGGTCTTCGGAAGCGAGGCGGCCGGCCAGTCCACGCCTTGATCTGATCAACAGCCCGTTGCTTTCGTGCCCCCCGCTCCAATTGGCCAAGCTTTCCCTTCTCCCTTTCTCTTCTTTTGACTTCAAGTCAAACGCCCTGGCATCACAAGCACGGAATCTGCCGGGTGCAATCGTGATGCCGGCCGCAGGGGAGCGGCGGCTTATTCTGTGAGCCGTTCGGCAGCGGTGACGGTATTTGCCATGAGCATGGCGATCGTCATCGGACCGACCCCGCCGGGAACCGGCGTGATCGCGGTGCAGCGCCCGGCGACCGCGTTGTAATCGACGTCGCCGACGAGCCGGCAGCCCTTGGGACTTGCGGGATCGTCGATGCGGTTGATGCCGACATCGATGACGGCGGCTCCCTCGCGGATGTGATCGGATCCCAGAAAATTCGGGCGTCCGACGGCAGCGATGACGATGTCCGCCTGGCGGGTGATGCCTGCGAGGTCGCGCGAGCGCGAGTGGGCGACGGTCACGGTCGCATCGCCTCCCGGGCCCCTGCGCATGAGGAGCAGGGCCATCGGCTTCCCGACGATCATGCTGCGCCCGACGACAACAGCATGGCGTCCGGCCGTCCCGATCCCGGCCTCGGCGAGGAGCCGGAGGCACCCGAGGGGTGTGCAGGGAACAAAGCCCGTGGGATCATCCATCGTCAGCTTGGCGACATTAACCGGATGAAATCCGTCCACGTCTTTGCGGGGATCGATCGCCCGCACGATGGCCGCCTCGTCAATATGGGGCGGGAGAGGCGACTGGACGAGAATGCCGTGTACCGCGGGGTCGGCGTTGAGTTGCGCGACAAGGGCAAGAATATCCGCCTGGGTCGTGTCGGCGGGGAGTTCTTTTTTGACCGAGTGAAATCCGAGGTCGGCCGCCCGCTTGTCCTTCGAGCGCACGTAGGCGCGCGAGGCCGGATCATCGCCGACGAGCACGACCGCGAGGCCCGGCCGGACGCCGCGTGATGCGAGGGCTGCCACGCGGGATTTTGTTTCTTCCAATACTTTTGCCGCAATTGCGGCGCCATCAATCCGCGCCATTTTTGAGAATTTCCTCCAGGTTTTTCCGGGCTTGTTCGAAGGCCTCTTCGCTCAGGTTTTCCGGAATGGTGATCCGTTCGTCGATCCTGACCGAGATGGTGGAAAATGGCAATGGGAGGATGAACCCGTCCCACGTTTTCATGCGCAGGCATCGCGAGAAGCTCGCGTGGGCGGGCAGGATCGAGGCCCCCGTTGTTTGTGCCAGCAGAATGACGCCCGGTCCGAGGCTGTAGCGGGGTCCGCGAGGACCGTCGGGGGTGATGGCCATGTCGCCGCCGTTGCGGATGATCCGCACCAGCTCGAGCAGCGCGCGCGATCCCCGTCGCGAGCTCGAGCCGCGCACCGATCCCATGCCGAGAGCTCCCACGAGCCGCGAGAGGATCTCTCCGTCGCTGCTCGGACTTGTCAGCACGGTGACGCCTCCCCGCTTGCGTTTGGGATACCGGCGGTGGAAAGAAAGGGTGATCGCCAGGATCCGGTTGTGCCAGAAGCAGAGGATGGCTGGCGTCTGAAACGCGTTTTTGGAAAGGCCGCTCCGGTCGTCCAGCCGCAGACGGATCGTCAGAAAAAGCAGGCGCAGGATTGTCGCGCCGACAAAAGCGAGAAATTGTTCGCGCATCATGCAAGGAACTGCCGGAGGATTTTTTGCAGAACCGGACGCGCGCGGGCGGCCAGCGACTCGTTGGCGTAGGCGACCCAGGCCACGCCGGTTGAGGTGTCCAGCGGGGCGTCGGGAAATCCTCCGAGCGGATGCTCGTAAATGACACCCGCTTTTTGCAGGACAAGCGCGGCGCAGGCGTCGTAGGGATGGCAGACGAGCGACGACTCCAGGTCGAGCGTGCGGAAGACCAGCGGACGCAGGTCGCCAAGCATCCGGTCATGGCCGTTGATCATCTCATAAAACTGCCCGCCGGTGCTGATATACTGGTCGTCAAAAATGGTGGGAGATGGCGAGCTGTTGAGGCCGATGAGTTCGTCCCAGAGACGTTCCTCGATCTGCGCGGTGAGCGTGCGGCCTTCGGGGAAGTATTTCACGAACGAGGAGAACCCATGCGCGAACGTCGTTGCGTCCGACGGCTTGAGGGCGAGAGGGAAACTTCCCCCCGCGCGAAGGTCAAACCCCCGCGCCACCAGCGGTCCGTCGGTTGTCGTGCTCAACTGGTCGGCCCGCCATTGCTTCGTGGTCGGAATTTCCGTCATCGCGGCGGCGACGATTTGCGAGAGCCTCGTGTCCGCGCCCTTTTGCGGGGCAATCCCGCCGAGTGCCCAGGCGCTTCGCTTGTCATACATGATGCCCCGCGTGCCATCGATCGGATCGAGCAGGCATTTCCAATGCGTGTCCGCCACCGGCGTGCCGCACGGAAAGCAAAGGTCGTGTTCGATGCCCTCCATCACGACTTCGACCGGCCACTCCGCCGGCCAGCGCGATCCGAACCAAGCACTGATCGCGTCTTCGCTGAATTTATCCACGGCATAAATCGTATCCCCGCCGGCCTGCGCGGCCACGGCCGAAAGCGCGGACGCATCCTGTCCGTGCCGCCCGGTTGTGACCGCGTCGCGGATCGCCGTCCCCAGTTCGCAAAGGAGGCGCCGCAGGGCATCGGGAGTGGCTTTTGGCATCATCGTTGAGCAGGATGGCAGAACCCGGCCGCCGGAGTCGAACCGATTGTTCGTGGAAGAGGGACAGCCGCGCGAGTTCCTGTCAGGGATTTTCTCGCGGACAGTATCGTTCGACGCCGCTTTTTGTAACTCTGTAGCCGATCCAGGCAAAACGAAGACTGTTATTCATCTTGCGATCCCTTTCTACGCCGCCAGGGCGCGCCCCTTTTCAAAGCGGGCGAGGGTGCGGGCTTTGCCGAGAACCCCGAACATCTCGTAGAGTCCGGGGCCGACCGAACGTCCGCTCACGGCCACGCGGGCCGGATGCACGAGCTCACCGGTCTTCACGCCGAGTGCCGCGGCCGTCTCCTTGAGGCGCGCCTCAATGGCGGCATGGGTCCAGTCGCCGACCTCGGATAGCGCGCTGCCAAGGGCTTCGAGGAGCGATGCGGCTCCGGGTTTGGCGAGGCTTTTCGCGACGGCTTCGGAATCGAACGCATAGTCTTCTGTGAAGAGGAATCCGATCCACTCCGGCACGTCGCTGAGATGTTTGACCTTCGGCTTGACGATGGCCAAGGCGGGCAGCAGGGCCTCGCGGGTGCCGTAGGGAACGGCGGCCTTGTCCACGAAAGGCAGAGCCAGCTCGGCAAAGCGGTCGAGGCTCATGTGCTGGAGGTGCTGGCCGTTGAGCCAAAAACATTTGTCGAGATCGAAAATCGCGTTCCGGCGGTTGATCTGCCCGAGGTCGAAGAGCGAGCGGATCTCGGCGACGGTGAGCAATTCCCGGTTTTCTCCGGGCGACCATCCGAGCAGGCAGAGGTAGTTTGCCACGGCTTCGGGCGTGTAACCGAGATCGAGGAAATACGTGATACTCGATCCCCCGTCCCGCTTGCTGAGCTTTTTCCCCTCGTGGTTCAGGATAAGCGGGATGTGGGCAAACTTCGGCGGAGTCACTCCGAGAGCCTGATAAATCTCGATATGTTTCGGCGTGTTCGAGAGATGATCCTCGCCGCGGATCACGTGCGTGAGTTGCATTTCGATGTCGTCCACGACGTTCACAAAATGAAAAATCCACGAGCCGTCCGGGCGCCGGATTGTCATGTCCGGATGGGTGGCCGGGTTGGACATATCGAACTCAATGCGTCCGCAAACGATGTCTTCGACGACGACCGGCTTGCGCTGCGAGCGGAAGCGGATTGCGCCTCCGTCCTCATAGACGTGCCCGCCGGCTTCGAGCTTCGCAAGGTAGGTTTCGTAAATTGCCGAACGCTCGCTCTGACGGTAGGGGCCGAACGGACCGCCCTTGTCGGGGCCCTCGTCCCAGTCGAGCCCGAGCCAGTTGAGCCCGTCGTAGATGACCTGGTGGGCTTCGGCCGTGTTGCGCGCCGCGTCGGTGTCTTCGATGCGCAGGATAAACGTGCCGCCGGCCTGGCGGGCGTAGAGCCAGTTAAAGAGCGCGGTGCGGGCGCCTCCGACATGGAGGAAACCGGTGGGCGAAGGAGCAAATCGGGTGCGAACTTTCATCGGTGAAGGAAACGCGATCCGGAGGCGGAACTCAAGACCGTTCGGCCTTCATTTTGATTTTGAGAAAGTCGCGGAGCCCCCTACACTCACGGTGGCGTCTGCGCACGCGGAATAAATCCCGTTCCCCGGCGTGATCCGACCGATTCCCACCATGAGCGAGCCTCCTTCCTGCTGTCACAAAAAATCAAACACTCCCTCCGTGCCGGGGAATTGCCGCCACGAACCCGCAAAGGAAGTTCCCCCTTCCTGCTGCCATGAGAAGGGAGGGCAAAGTGTTCCGACCAAAGAATGGTTCTGCCCGATGTGTCCGGGAGTGGAGTCCGACAAGCCGGGGATCTGCCCGCTGTGCGGCATGGCCCTCGAGCGCAGCGTGCCGACGGGCGACGGGGATGACGCCGAGTTGCGGGAGATGACGCGCCGGTTCCGGATGGCGCTCGTCCTGACGGTTCCGGTTGTGCTCCTTGCGATGGGCGCGCATCTGTCGCCGGTTGTTCCGCTCCCTCCCGGGCTCTCCGCGTGGATTCAATTCGCGCTCGCCTCGCCGGTTGTTCTCTGGGCCGGAGCGCCGTTTTTCCGGAGGGGGCTCGCCTCGCTGGGAAACCGGCGGCTGAACATGTTCACCCTCGTCTCGCTGGGAACCGGGGCTTCGTATCTTTTCAGTGTGGTTGCGCTTGTGGTGCCCGGGGTGCTGCCGCACGCGATGCAACATGCCGGGATTTTCCCGGTCTATTTTGAGGCGGCGGCGGCGATCACAACGCTTGTTCTGCTCGGCCAGGTGCTTGAATTGCGGGCGCGCGACAGAACCGGCGACGCGATCCGCAGCCTCATGGCGCTTGCCCCGAAGACCGCCCACCGCCTCCGTGCGGACGTCGAAGAGGATGTCCCGCTCGACCAAGTTGCCGTCGGCGACATCCTGCGCGTGAAGCCCGGGGAAAACATTCCCGTCGATGGGGTCGTCGTGGAGGGAGGCGGCACCGTTGATGAGTCCATGCTGACCGGCGAGTCCTTTCCGGTGAAAAAAGAAACCGGCTCACCGGTTTCGGCCGGTACGCTCAACGGCACCGGCAGCTTTCTCCTGCGGGCGGAGCGGATCGGGGAGACAACGCTGCTGGCGCAAATCGTGCGGATGGTCGCGCGGGCCCAGCGATCCCGCGCCCCCGTCCAGAAGCTCGCCGATGCCGTCGCCTCGTGGTTTGTGCCCGCGGTCGTCGGGGTGGCCGCGATCACTTTTTTCGTCTGGGCCTTTTTCGGCCCCGAGCCCTCGCTCACCCATGCTTTCGTGAATGCCGTCGCCGTCCTGATCATCGCCTGCCCGTGCGCTTTGGGCCTCGCAACGCCGATGTCGATCATGGTGGCCGTCGGTCGCGGAGCAGCCATGGGAATTCTGCTCAAGGATGCCGAAGCCCTCGAACGGCTGGAAAAAGCGACCATCCTCGTTGTGGACAAAACCGGAACGCTCACAGAGGGGAAGCCGTCGGTCACGTCCGTTTTTCCCGTTCCGGAGGGGAAGGCGTTGCTCGCGACGGCGGCGGCCCTCGAAGCCCGGAGCGAACACCCGCTGGCAGGGGCCGTCGTGCGGGCGGCAACGGAACAAAATCTTCCGGTGTCCGCAACCGTCTCGCATTTTGAATCGGTGGCGGGCGCCGGCGTGCGGGGGATGTTGGACGGCCAACCCGTCATCGCGGGCAACCGCCGCCTGCTGGCCGACAGCGGCGTTCCGGATCTTGAAAAGTTGGATGCCGAAGCCTCCAGGCTGCAAGCCGGCGGCCGCTCGGTCATCTGGATCGCGAAAGCCAACCGTCCCGCCGGACTTCTGGCCGTTTCCGACCCGCTCAAACCTTCCGCGGCGGGTGCCATCACCGCGCTGCACGCCATGGGGTTCAGAATTCTTCTGCTCACGGGCGACAACGCGGAAACGGCCGGCCGCATCGGAAAAGCCCTCGGCATTGATGAAGTGTTCTCGGGCGTCACCCCGGAAGAAAAGCACGCCAAAGTCCGCGAACTGCAAGCCCGGGGCGCGATTGTTGCGATGGTCGGCGACGGCATCAACGACGCCCCGGCCCTGGCTGCCGCGGATGTCGGCATCGCGATGGGCACGGGCACCGATGTCGCCATGCGGAGCGCCGGGGTCACGCTCGTGAATGGCGACCTCCGGGGCATTGCCGGAGCCGTCGCGCTCGGCCGCGCCACGATGCGAAATATCCGCCAGAACCTTGCGTTCGCCTTTCTCTACAACACCCTCGGCGTGCCGGTCGCGGCCGGGATCCTCTATCCCTTCTTCGGCATTCTTCTGAGCCCGATCATCGCCAGCGCGGCCATGTCGCTGAGCAGCGTCTGCGTCGTCGGCAACGCCCTCCGTCTCCGGCATCTGAAGCTCCGCCTCCCTTTTCGGGGTTAGAACAGGATCGCTGTCGAGAAACCGAGGACGGTTGCGTTTTGCACGTTGCCGGTGCCGTTCGGTTTGATGAGATACTGAACGAACGGCTGGAAGTAGGCCCAGTCGTTCAGTTGCACGCGGTATCCGGATTCGACAACCATCGTGTTGTTCGGCTGGTTGACGTTGCCGCTTTTCTGCTCTTCCCGGATGTTGTTGTAGTTGTAACTTCCATAGCCGATGGCAGCCATCGCCTGGTCTTTGCCGCGCGTCGGGATGAGGCCTTTATAGACGAGGCCCGTCTGGAAGTAGAACGGGAATTTGTCGGCAGGCACATAGCTCGGCGCAAACGACACGAGGTTGAAGACGGAGAGCCCCTGGTCGTTGAGTTGCGGCTTCCCGGTGGCGACAGGCTGCTTGAAGCTCTTGCCATCCGCCGGGCCTTTGCCCAGTGGCGCGAGTTCTTCGGCGGAGGGTTTGCGGAAAATCATCTGGTCGGCCTGGAAGTAGAAGCCGTATTGGCTGCCGACCTTGGTGCCGTTGGACGAGACGGTATCCACCCCGAAGGAGTAGCCGCCCACCGCATATTTTCCGGGAAGTTTGGCCGCGCCAATTTGCGGGGTGTATCCCACCTCGGAGACCGCCATAAGACCGTTCCGGCTGGTATCCGGCCCATAGCCTTCGAACGCGAGACCGTGGTTGAAAGAACTGTTTCCTTCCGGCATGGCCAGGAAGAGACCGCCTTTGGCGTAGAAATCGTTGGCGGGTTTGACCTGCAGCGTGCCACCCCATGCGGAGTAGCTGCTCGACCACTGGATATTGCCGCCGACGCCGCGTGCGCTGTTGATCGCGTTGTTGACGAAAAGTTGGGCAAGCGGCTGGATCATGAATTCCTTCGAAGGCTGGAGCCAACCCCCGCGAACAGTCAGGAAATTATTCACTCCAAAAAGTTCCGGCGTCGAGTAGCCGACCCCGAAGTTCGTGAGCCGCCACTGGGTGCCGCCCTGAAAGTGCGACGGATTGAACATGCTGTTGGCGCCAATGAAGGTCGCGGGATTCGCGTTCGGGCCGAGGGGTTGGCGGTAGCGGATTTCGCCGAAGGCGGTGAGGCCCTGGACTCCCTCAAACCCGGTGAGCTTCGCAAAATCGACTTCGCTTTTGAAGGTAATCTCTTCGTCGAACGATCCCCGGGTGCCATTCTTGCTGTCCAGGATGCCAAAAAAATCCCCTTCCCATTTGCCGGTGAAGCTGAGGCCGTGGTCGGCCAGCGTGTCCCGGACGCCGAACCAATTGCCGGTCATGTTTTTTCCATTCCACCAATCGGCGAGCGGGCAAATCGTTTTTTCCACCGGTGCGGGCGGCGGGTTTCCCGCGAAGGCGGAACAGGGGATCAAGGCGCAGGCAGCCAGTGCGGGTATCAGGTGCCACGGGCGAACGGACAGGACGTTGTTTGGAATAAGCATGGATTATGAAGCGCGCTATCCTTCATATAACTTTTCTTTCGGCCAGAACAAAAATCGGCCCTTGCGATGGAGATTGAACTTCCCCGTCTCCGGGAATAAACCCTTCTCCTTCAGCAAATGAAAATCCAACGCGCACTTATTTCCGTTTCCGACAAAACCGGCATCGTTGATTTCGCCCGCGAGCTGGCCGCTCACGGCGTCGAAATCCTCTCGACCGGCGGCACCGCCAAATCGCTCCAGGCTGCGGGCATCGCAACCGTCGAGGTTTCCCAGTTCACCGGTTCGCCGGAAATCCTCGACGGGCGCGTCAAAACCCTGCACCCGAAAATTCACGGCGGCCTCCTTTTCCTGCGCGGGAACCCCGACCACGAGGAACAGGCAAAAGCCCACGGAATCCGCGCGATCGATCTTGTGGTTGTGAATCTTTATCCGTTCGAAGCCACGATCGCCCGCGCGGAGGTCACGCTGGCCGAAGCCATCGAGCAGATCGATATCGGCGGGCCCTCCATGATCCGCAGCGCCTCAAAAAACTACCAGTCGGTTTGCGTGGTGACCGACCCCGCCGATTATGCCGCCGTGCTTGAGGACATGAAGGACGAGGACGGCGGAACGAGCCGGACGCTCCGCGAGCGCCTTGCGATCAAGGCGTTCTCCACCACATCTTCCTACGATGCCGCGATCGCGCACTTTCTCAATCGCGAGCAGGAAACCTGCGGCGCCTTCCGGCTGGAACTCCCGCTCGAAATGCGCCTGCGCTACGGCGAGAACCCGCACCAGCAGGCCGAACTCTACGGGAATTTCAATGCGTTCTTCGAAAAGCTCCATGGCAAGGAACTTTCCCACAACAACATTCTCGACATCAGCGCCGCGACAAACCTCATCGCCGAATTCCACAAGCCCACGGTCGCCATTCTCAAGCACACAAACCCCTGCGGCGTCGGCTGCGATCCCGACCTGCGCGAGGCATGGGAAAAGGCGTTCGCCACCGACAAGCAGGCCCCGTTCGGCGGCGTCATCATCTGCAACCTCCCGGTCACCCTCGCCCTCGCACGGGCGATCGCGGAAATTTTCAGCGAGGTCATCATCGCGCCGGATTTCGAGTCCGACGCCCGTTCGCTGCTTCAAAAGAAAAAGAACCTGCGGCTCATGCGGATCCTCAAGCCGCTCGGCCAGCACGGACGCGACGTGCGCGGTGTGCTGGGCGGACTTCTCGTGCAGGATGCCGATTCCGCCGACATCCCCGATCTCGAACACAAAGTCGTCAGCTCCCGCCCGCCGACGAAAGAGGAACTCGAGGCGATGGAATTCGGGTGGAAGGTTGTCAAGCACGTGAAGTCCAACGCGATTGTCTATGCCGCCAAAGACCGCACGCTCGGCATCGGTGCCGGCCAGATGTCCCGTGTGGACGCCTCCCGCATCGCCGTCTGGAAGGCCGGTGAGGCCGGGCTTTCGCTCAAAGGCAGCGCGGTTTGCAGCGATGCGTTTTTCCCGTTTGCCGACGGCCTGATCGCGGCCGCCCAAGCGGGAGCGACCGCCGCCATCCAGCCCGGCGGCTCGGTTCGGGATGCCGATGTCATCGAAGCGGCCGACAAGAACGGCGTCGCGATGGTTTTCACGGGAACCCGCCACTTCCGCCACTGACCAACCTGCCAGAATTTTATGAATCACCCGATCTTCCTGTTCTTTCTCCTCGGGGCGGCCTGCCTCCAGGCCGCGCCGTCCGGTTCCGCGTTTCCCGGGCTGCGTGTCATCGAGTCCCTGCCCTCCGCGCACACCTCGCAGGTCGTGGAACTCCGGGGCATGCGGGGGACGCCACAGCCCTCCGAGTGGATCGTGCTTCTTCACGACTCCTCCGCCAGAGGCGGCGTGCGCGAACTGACCCTGGTGAACGGACAGATCGCTTCCGAACGCACGCCGTTGCACCCGCCGCCGGAGGTCGCCGGGCTTGTTCCCGTGGATCCCGCGAAGCTCAAGTGCGATTCCGATGAGGTCTTCCGCACGATCCAGCGCGAGGCCGAGCGCGGCCGGATCGGGTTTGACGGGATTGATTACACGCTCCGGACGGATCCCGAAAGCAAGGCTCCGGTCTGGAGTGTGACCCTCTCCGACCAGAGAGGAGTTCCTTTGGCAACGATGCGGATTTCCGCCGAGAGCGGATCAATCGTGCGCCCCCTCCGGCCCGAGGGCACCGTCCACCAGAAAGAAGCCCCCGCCCGCGTCCTGCCGGTGGGCGGACTCGTCGGCACCGTGGGGAATGCCGCCGTCGACACCGCCAATAAAACCAAGGACTCGGTGTTGCACTTTGTGGGAACGCTGCAGGAAGTTTTTGTCGGAAAACGCACGATCGGCCCGAAAGAGGAAGAGTAAATGGAACAGGCGATCATCGTTCTTGTCGTCGTCGGATTTCTCCTGATCGCCGCGGAAGTTTTCGTGCCGGGACTTGTGCTGGGGATCCTCGGCGGCCTCTGCCTCCTGACGGCTGCTTTCCTTTGCTACGCGGCCTTCGGCGGGCTTGTTGGAACCGTTGCTTGCGCGGCCCTGTGCCTTCTGACGACCGGCGGATTTGTGGTTTGGCTCTGTCTTTTTCCCCGGACGCCCATCGGGAAGCGGGTGACGCTCCGCCGCGCGCTGAATCCGAACAATTCTTCTCCCGCCGTGCCGCCACTCGCGGGATCAATCGGCCGGGCCGTGACGCCCCTTCGTCCCGCCGGAACGGCGCTGATCAGCGGGCGGCGGGTCGATGTGGTTGCCGAGACCGGGTTCATCGGGCAGGGGGAGGCGGTGACCGTGGTTCTTGAAGACGGCCTGCGGATCGTGGTTCGGAAGAACTGATTTCCCCGGGTTGGGAGAGGTTCAGATCCTCACATCGTGCGTCCGGCAGCGGTAAGGAACGGCCGGATGCCCGCGACAAGATCCTCGAACGTGGCGAAATCAACTTGTTGCTGCCCGTCGCTCATGGCCGCCGCGGGGTTCGGGTGGACTTCGATAAGGAGCCCGTCCGCGCCAAGAGCGACCGCTCCGCGGCAGAGAGCCTTGACGAGATCCGAGCGTCCGCAGCCCTGACTCGGATCCACGATGACCGGCAGGTGGGATTCCTTTTTTGCAATCGCGACGGCCGAAAGATCGAGCGTGTTGCGGGTGTAGGTTTCGAACGTGCGGATCCCCCGTTCGCAAAGGAGGACATTGGGATTTCCGTGGGCGAGGAGGTATTCGGCGGCGAGAAGCCATTCCTCGATGCGCTCGCTCATCCCGCGCTTGAGCAGAACCGCTTTGCCCGAACGGGCGCATTCGATGAGGAGCTGGTAGTTCTGCGCGTTGCGGGCGCCGATCTGGAGGATGTCGGCCGACGCGGCGACGTGCTCGACATCGCGTTCGCTGAGGACTTCGGTGATAATTTTGAGCCCGGTTTCGCGGCGCGCGATTTCGAGCAACCGGAGACCGTCCTTGCCGAGCCCCTGGAATTCATACGGTGACGTGCGGGGCTTGTAGGCGCCGCCGCGCAGGACGGTTGCGCCCGCGGCCTTCACGGCGCGGGCGGTCGAGAGCAGTTGTTCCTCGCTCTCGACCGAACAGGGGCCGGCCATGAGAACGACCGCTTCGCCACCGATCTTCAACCCGTCAACATCGACGACGGTATTGTCCGGGCGCGATTCCCGGCTCGCAAGTTTGTAACGTTTCTGCACGCGGAGCACGCTTTCCACCTGCGGGAGCGCGTTGAGCGATTCCAGGTTCTGATGGGTGCGCTCGTCGCCGATGGCGGCGACCACGGTCTGCGTGACCCCGTAAATCGGAGCCGGTTCGTAGCCGAGCCGGGCGACCTCGGCGAGGACTTCCTCGATCGCGGGCTTCGGTGTGTGGGGGCGGAGGACAATGATCATGGGATGCAAGCCGCAGGGCGGGCGGGGCATTTTTTCCATCGCGGCAGGAGCCTGCGAAAGATTTTCCGTGTTTCTTGGATCGGGGTTTCCTCGATAAAATACGCGATGGCGGCCCGGCCGATCGCATAGGTGCCGGCGCCGGCGATAAATCCGGAAACGGCATTGCCCCAGATCGGGATGATCTTCAGCAAGGCGCGGGCGCCTTCGCGCATGGCGAGGCCCGCGCCGATATTGAAGCCGAGCGCGCCCAGAAATTCCAGCACGAGCCGCACGCTGAACGCCCGCCCGGTCGTGTGGATAATCATCCCGACCATCAACGTCTGCAACGTCGTCAGGATCGGCATGTCGGCGAGCGGGATCGGCTGGACGCCAATGACCCCGCATACCGCGCTGAACGACTTGAGAAGCGAGCCGGCAATATGAGCTTGGGCGCGCCGGGCATTTGTCAGCCTCGCAAACTCGAGCTGGGCGGGCAGGGGCAGCGCCGCGCAGATCGCCTCCACGCAGGCCGGATCGCTGTCGGCGAGCACGCGCGGTGCCCGCTTGGAAAGAACGGCATCGGCGGACAAGCGGGCAAGAAGGCGGAAAGCGGACGCCCCGGTGATCCCGATGAGCGGAGCCCCCAACCCTTCACAGCGGGCGGCAGACTGCTTCCATGCGGCCTCGCCGGTCTCTTCCTCCTCAAGAAAAAGAATCACATCCGGCATCTTGCGCTCCAGCGCCATGGCCAGCGATTCCTCGGAAACATCCGCACGGGCATCAAAAAACTCGATGTCCCCCCGCTTTTCAACACGATAGGTTCGCCACCCATTGTCCGAACCGCAGGCCTGAGGATCTTTCGCGCCGAAGCTTTCCAGAATTTCCCGCACGCCCCGCCGAGCCCCGCCGACAAGCAGAACCCGGGCCGGACGCTGCTCGAGAAACAGCTCCCGAATCGGCGTCAGCTCGCGCAGGATGGGCTTCTGCAGCCCACCCGGCAGCTTCTCCACCAGACCGGTGAAGCGGTTATAGACTGCCAACAGGGAATCGCGGTTCAAAGCGGACACTGCAGCAGCTTGGCAGACTCCCCGGCGTTTTAAAATCCGATTTTGAATCCGAGGGCGGGACTGGCCGGAAGGTTCGCCGGCTTTTTGATGACGAGCGCGTCGTCTTCCTGTTTCCATTCGAGTTTGTCAGTGCTGCCCAGGAGGGAGACTGAAGTGACCGGCTTGTCGGCCTGGGGAGACTTTTTTCCGAGCGAGGTGATCCGGATGTCGGTCGTTGGTGCGGCGAAGCAAAACGCATAGAGAGTGTTGCCATCCTTGGAGGTCGTGAAGCGGAAGTCCTCTTGGGTATAAGGTTTGCTCGGCACGTCCTTGAGCCCCGCAAAACGGCCTTTTTCCTGTTGGGCGGTTTGGGTGCTGGGCCCTTCGCCATACACCTTCCACGGGCGGGTTGAGTAAATGCCCTCGCCATTGACGGCGATCCAGACGCCGATCTCATCGAGGGTCTTGAGCATGTCGGGCTCGAGATCGCCTTCGGGAGTCTGGACGATATTGATGAGGAGGTTGCCATTTTTGCTCACGATATCGGCGAGCATTCGGACGATCTCGCCCGAACTCTTGTATTTCTGGCCGGTGCGATAATACCAGTCTCCGATCGAGGTGTCGGTCTGCCAAGGCTCCGGGCTGATACCCTCGGCGACCCCGCGTTCGATATCGCGCACCCATTTGCCATTGGAGGCTTCCTTGCAGTTGTAGATCGCCTCGAGCTTGCCACCATTTTTGGCGATGTCCTGGTTGTAGAAGTGGGCGACCATCGAGCGTCCGACATCGCCGAACGGAAGGCCGCTGTCGGAGTAGAGGAGGTCGGGGTGGTAGAGGTCTATGACTTCCTTGATCGAGTTGAACCACTCGCGGTGAAAATCGGGGTTCTTCGTCAGCCAGCCCTTGTCGTCGGGAGCGGTCTTGGCGTGGTAGAGGTCCTGATTTTTGGGATCGTTGCCGTCGTAGGGAACTCCGGCCTTGTCGCCCGTCTTGTCCGCGCCATGGCTGGCTTGGAACCAGGTGAAGCTGGCGCCCAGATGCTCGGAGATGCCGAAGCGAAGGCCTTCCTTGCGGGCTGCCGCCTGCCAGATTCCGACGACGTCTTTTTTCGGACCCATGTTGACGGCGTTCCAGCGGTGGATCTTCGAGTTCCAGAGGAAGAAGTTGTCGTGGTGGGTTCCCATGCTGACGAAATATTTCGCGCCGGCCTTTTTGTAGAGAGCCATCAGCTCTTCGGCGTTCCACTTTTCCGCCTTCCAGAGCGGGATGATATCCTTGTAGCCAAACACGGAAGGATGGCCGTAGTGCTCGACATGATATTTGTATTGGGCGCTGGGGCCTTTCTCCTGGCCGGTCTTCTTGTCGATGACGGTGGACATATAAAGCATCTTGGCATACCAGTCGCCCTGGCGGGGAACCGCCTGCGGCCCCCAATGCGCCCACATGCCGAATTTCGCATCGCGGAACCACTCGGGGTATTTGTATTGCGTCAGCGATTCGTCGGTCGGCTTGAACGGCCCGGCAGCAATCTCGCTCGGCGCGATGAGCGGGGCGTCTGCGCCCTGAACAGGCAACATGGATGAGACGGCAAGGGAAATTCCGCAGAGTGCGGAACACATAATCGGGGTGGGGAAGTTCATAAAGTATGAACGGGTACCCTAGCACCGTTGAACCCAGCCGGGAATGGATAATCTTGCCCGATTAATGGATATTATTGACCTCGGCCGGAGTTTCGTTTTCCGGGGGAGACTTGTCGGCGTCGATTTTTTTCCAGAACAAGCCGGGCGCCTGGTTTTCGGGATCGCCCGGTGCGCGGAGCACCCGCAGGGCGGGCAATTGCCGCAGGGTGGCGAGGCCGGCTTTGTCGGAGATTTTTTCCGGACTGATGGTGAGCCGGGTAAGAAAACGGAGCTCACGGAGTCTGGGCAGATTTTGGAGGGTGAGCTTGCCGGCATCAAGCGACTGAAGGCGGCGGGCGAAGACCAACGGGCTGATGTCGGTGACTTGGGAGCCTGAGAGGTCGAGGGATTCCAAGGCGGGCATGACACGAAGGATTGCGAGGTCGGAGAGCCCGGTGTCCCGGAGAGAGAGCACCTTGAGTGAGGGAAAATTGCGGGAAGGGGGTGCCAACCGGATGATCGGACAGCCCGCAAGATCCAGAGACTCCAGAGGCAGAAGGGCGAGGGACTGGAGGTCGAGGGTCTCGGCACCGAAAACGCGGATTTTCGTCGGGGCGAGGCCCTTGAGATCGGCCAGATTTTCGAGATTCCGGACGCCCGAGATGGTGAGATCCTTTCCTGCTCCGGAGTCGTTGAAAACGATGCGTCCGGTGCCGTTTTCCCGCACGAGGATCGCAAGGGCCGTCTCGGCGGGCGTCGGCTCGCGGCCGATGGGGCTGGAACTCATGTTGGATTTCCGTGCGACCGGCTTGTCTTTGAAAAACGCGAGGAGGGCCGCGATGTTCTGGTCGTCCGGGGAATCGCGCGCGGCGAGGAGTGCGGCCCTTTTCGCAAAACGGTCGTTCGAGATTTGCGAGATTTGCGAGAGTTTGTCGCAAACATTGAGAAGTGCGGCGGTCTCTTCGAGGAGTTGCGGGGTGCCGGTCGAGGGATCGCGACCGACGGCATTGGCCGCCATGTGGAAGGCTTCGGCGGCCGGCAGGAGTTCCATGCAGGCGAGGTGGTAGCGGCCCTTCAGCAGCCAGGCGGGGGCAAGGATCGGATCGGCCAGCAAGGCACTGGAAACACTGTTGATTCCGTCACGGAGGCGATGGATGACTTCCTCGGGGTTGCGTTCGTAGAGGGCGATTTCCGAGCGGGACAACTGCCTGCGGAACGTCCTACTGGCATCGGACAAGCCCCGCGCGGCCTGTTTTTCCGCGGCGCTGTCGAGTTCCGGCGGCGGAGGCGAGCCCCCCCCTTGAAGTTCCGCGATGAATTGGTCGGCGTTCTTCAATGGATCCGCATTTTTCCTGTCGAGTTGCTGCTCCAGCGCGCTATTTTTCTCCTTTTCGATTTGGAATTTCTTATCGGCGGCGATGCGCGCGCTGTGTTCCTCCGCGGTCTCCTGCCTGGCCGAAACGGTTGTTTCTTTCGCCTGCTCCGCCAACTGCCGCGCGGTTTTCGCTTCGGCCTCGGATTTTTTCGCCTCGGCGGCCGCCGCCACGGCCTGTTTCTTTTGCTGTTCGGCCAGCACGAGCCTCTCCCCGGCAAGCTTCTCGGATTTTTGGGCGAAGGCGCGCTGTCTTTCCGCTTCGAAAGCGGATTCCTCCGCGGCGTGAACCCGCTCGGCAATTTTCCAAAAGGCGCCGGCCGAACCGGCGACGAGGACGAGAAGCGAACCGGCGATGACAGCCGAGATCGCGCGGTTGCGCAGGACGAGCTTGCGGACGAGTTCGACGGCCGAAACCGGACGCGCGCTGATCGCCTCGCCGCGGAGGTAGTGCTGGAGATCCGCCTTGAGGGCGGCGACGCTGCGGTAGCGCTGCACCGGGGAATTGCGCAGGCACTTGAGGACGATGATCTCAAGGTCGGTATCCAGCTTGGGGTTGAAGCCGCGCAGACGCGGCGGCTCGTGGTTTTGAAGCGACTGGGCGTCGCCGACAATGTTGCCGGTCGCCTCGAAGTGCCGGTGACCGGTCAGCATCTGGTAAAGGATCGTGCCAAGGCTGTAGAGGTCGGCGCGCTCGTCCACGTCCTTGCTCGACTCGGCCTGCTCGGGCGCCATGTTTTCGAGTGTGCCCACCACGTGGCCGCTGACCGAGAGCGACAGGCCGGCCTCTCCCGACTCGATCTTTGCCAGGCCGAAGTCGGCGACAAGAGGCTCGCCATCCTCGCGCAGGAGGATGTTTCCCGGCTTGAGATCGCGGTGCAGGACGCCGTGTTCATGGGCAAACTGCACGGCGTCGCAGACTTTGAGAAAGACGTTGAGAGCCTGTTCGACCGGGAGGATCCGGCTTTTGCGCGGGCGGGAGGAGACCGCTTCCTGCGGGCCGTCCGCGTCCGCGTCGCGCGTGCTTTTTTCCGAGCGCACGGCCGCAATCAGGAACTGAAGGTCGGTCGGGACGTTCCGTCCGACGGTCAGATGGACCGGGAGATGATCGTAGAGGAGTTCGGCAAGCGTGGGCCCGTCCACAAATTCCATGACGAGGTATTGGACGCCCTCGAACTCGTTCATTTCAAGAACCCGGCAGATGTTGCGGTGGGGAAGGCGGGCCATGACTTCGGCCTCGCGCCGGAACCGTTTGATCTGGGCTTCGGATGTCGTTTCGCTCGCATGGAGGACTTTGATGGCGACGATATTTCCGTAGCGGTCGAGGGCTTTCCAGACTTTGCCCATGCCCCCGTTGCCGACCACGCTGACCAGCTTGTATTTTCCGAGCGTTTGGACGAACTGCGAGGACACGACGTTATCTTCGCTGAGTTCGAGCCCCCGCCCATCTCCCGAGGGTCGGACGACACGGAGAATGGGAACCGGCGCCTCGATTTCCGAAACCCTCAGCGTCCAGAGGTATTCGAGGTAAAACTCGACCCGCGAAGTCTCCGTTTCGATGCCGGGTCCGATCAGCCAGATCCCCCTGGCCAAATCCTCGCCGAGCGCACTGACGCCCTGGCCTTCCCAGTGGAAGTCGCCGAGATCCGGATCGGCCTCGCTCTCGGCCCGGACGGCCTGCCAGCCATCCGGCAGGCATTGCAACAAGCTTTGGAGAGTGAATTCGGAGACGAGAACCTCGCCGGGGCGTGCCAGCCGGCAGAGCTCGGCGGCAAAATCGACCGGCTGGCCGATGGCGGAGTAGTGCCGGGTCTTTGAATTGCCCAGCGTTCCGACGAAAATCTCCCCGGTCCAGATCCCGCACGACATCGGTGGCATTTCCTTGCCCTGCCGGGAAAAGCCGGCCGTCAATTTCGCGGTTTTTTCGAGCTGGGAGCAGGCGGCATGGATCGCCCTGAGCGCGTGATCGGCAAAGTATCGCGGCGCCCCGAAAAGCCCCTCGACCGCATCGCCGGTCAACGGATAGGCGGTGCAGCCGGTTTCCAGAACGGCATCCGACGCCTCCTCGACAAAGGAGTTGACCATGAGCTGGACTTCCATCGGCTCGAGTTGCCCGGCAAGATGCGTCACCCCGTTCAGGCGCGCGCGCGAAACCGTCATGAACCGGCGTTCCGGCATGCGCGCGGTGCGGAGTTCCTCCTCGTTGAGCAAATCCACCGAAGTGCCGCTGACCGCTCGCAAGTCGCGGCAGATCGACTCGGCGGTGGTGACCTCGTCAAAAACGATATCCATGACGCCGCCTTCGCTCTGGACTTTCACCTCGAACACCCGCCCGTCCGCATCTGTAACCAGGCTGGTGTTTCGCCGCCCCCCCTCGGGCCGTTGAAAACAGGCGGCGACTTCGCCGTGGGCGCGTTCCGCGAGCGTCTGCAGAGGGGCACCGGTGAGTTCGGCCTTCGTGACGCGCAGGTAGGAGGCCATCGCCCCGTTGGCATAAAGCACGACATCGTCCGAAGAAACGCGGACCACCATCGTGCTCGAAGAATCGCCGACCGGGGAAGCCATTGGCACCATTTTAGCAGATCCTCCCCGCAAAACGGAATCCCGAAATTCCATCCCGGCGCGGCCGTGTGCGGTGCCGCCGAATTTTCCCCCAAGGGAATGTTTTCCGTTGGCTGGAATGCCCGTTGCGTGCTAGGTTGGGCCATGAGGAACTGCCAGATCCGAAGTGATGCCGGCACGAACAGAGCGAAGTGTTGGTCATGCGTCGCGGGGTTCACTCTGATCGAGCTTCTCCTTGTGATTGCGATCATCGGGGTCATGAGTGCGCTGATTATCTCCGCCGTGATCAATGCGGCCACGGATTCGCGCGGCGTCCTCGCCGTGCAGCAGCAGGTTGTTTTGCAGGAGGCGCTCAATTCCTGGATCATGGCGAACTCGAGCGGCGTCGGCACCAACAACACCCCCAACACCATCGCCTCCGCCCAGGCGCAATACTCCACCAACGCCCGAACCATGCTCGACAAAATAAGCAACTACCTCCAACGATCAACCTACACGAACTTCACAAACGTCGGCAGCGGGGGCGTGATCGCGACCGACCCGATGAGCCGCGTGGGAAAATGCATCATCTTTTCCCCATGGGACACGTCCGCCAACAATCCCACCGTGCTGTTGACAAACCAATGAAATCCGCGACCCACCTTTCTCCATCGGCTTTTTCCCTGGTCGAAGTCCTCGCCGCCGTCGCGATCATCGGGATCGTCACTTTTCTCGCCATCCCGAATATCGTCCAAGTGAAGCAGGACAGCGAAGACAACCTTGCGAGAGCCAGGGCGAACACCCTGAACCTGGCGATCGCCTCGTTCGTTCAGGCCAAGGGGCAGACAGCGGCTTCGAATACCTGGGCAAGTGGCGGCAGCAATGCCTATACAAACCTGTCTCCCTACATTGCGTTTCCGGAGACGAACCTGAGCGCGTTCACGCCCAACGGATACACGTTCACCCTTCCCACCTCGATCACCCCGCTCACAAACAAGACAACAATTCAGCGCGGCTTGTCAAATATCCCGTATTGAACAGTTCCTTTGTTGCGCGGGCCTTTTCCCCGGCCCGAATAAGAGTGACAGAACGCTTCGATCCGTGATGATTCCTTGCCGATGGATGTCACGGTTCTCAAACTCAACTGTCCGGATGCGGTGGGACTGCTTGCCCGCATCACCGGTTTTATCGCGGCCTCGGGAGGGAATCTCCTTGATGTGAGCCAATACACCGATCCGGCCGCGAAGTGGTTCTTTGCGCGCCTGGCCTTTGACGGCGGACGGGCGATCGAACTGCCGGAGGATTTTCGGAACGAGTTGACAGCGGTCGCAAACACGATGCGGGCCGAGTGGACGCTGCGTCCGTCGCGGCGCCCGGTGCGCACCGCGATTCTGGTCAGCACGCAGGATCACTGCCTCTCCGATCTTCTGTGGAGATGGCGCTCGGGCGAGCTCAAGATGAAGCTCCCGGCTGTTTTTTCCAATCACGACACATGCCGTCCGCTGGTCGAGCGCGAAGGCCTCGCGTTTGAAAACATCTCTTTCGCCGAAGACAAGGAGGGGGCCTTTCAACAACTGGCCGCACGGCTGCGGGCACTGGATGTCGAATTGATTGTTCTTGCCCGCTTCATGCAAATCCTGCCCGACTGGCTCTGCCGCGAGTTCTCCGGACGGGTCATCAACATCCATCACTCGTTTCTGCCGGCGTTCGTCGGGGCCAATCCCTACCGCCGCGCGTTCGAGCGCGGGGTCAAATTGATCGGCGCCACCTGCCACTATGCGACTGCGGATCTGGATGCCGGGCCGATCATCGAACAGGAGGTCGCCCGCGTGGAACACTACCACGAGCCCGACGATCTCGTGCGGCTCGGACGCGATTGCGAGCGGCTCGCGCTCGCGCGCGGCGTCCGGTTCCACATCGAAGACCGGGTTCTCGTCCACGGCTCCCGCGCGATTGTCTTCCGCGACTGACCTTCTCAGCCGAGGCCGCGGTCCTCGACGTCCTCCTCATCCCAGCCGAGCAGGTGTCCGATCTCGTGCAGGAGGGTGGTTCGGACTTCGTCGAGAAAAATGTCGGGATCGGCCTCCGAGAAATCCCAGATGTTTTCGAGCCAGAGACGGATGTGCACGAGCCCGGCGGCATCTTCGTCAAAGAAACCAAGCGTGTCGTGCTCGATGCCCGCGGCGACATCTTCGGACGAGGGTTTTTTTTCCATGATGACGGGAACCTCCTTCATGCGCTCGCGCACCGGGGAAGGCAGCTCGCGCAGGGTCGCGGCAACTTCCTTCGCGGCCAGTTTCTGAATCCGTGCCCAGTGCATTTCCGATCAGGGCGGGGGGAACTTGCAGGAGGCGATCTCGCCAAAGAGGTAGCCGATGAAAATATTGACCTCCGCACGGAGCGGGATGCGGTCGGCATCGTTCGAGAGCCAGATTTTGCCGCTTTGAAATTTGCTGTGCGGCTCGAGGACGCCGCCTTTTTTCAAATTGATCCGCTGGATGTGGAGATCCAGTTTGAGGGCATCCCGCCGGGCGCCCCCGATCGAAAGGAACTCCGAGCCGAGCACTTTCATGTCCACAAGAAACGGCGAGGAGTCGGGGTAGACCACGACCGACACCGTGTCTCCCGGCGCCAGGCGCTGGCTCCGGATGAAAAACATGCCCGACACCAGATCGCGGATCGGCGCAAGCTTGATCATTTTCCACTGGGCGGGATTTTCTCCGGACGGAACCGATTCGCGCAAAACCCAGAATCCATCCGGCTTTGCGACGATCTGGGTTTTGATCGTCAGCTTGGAATAGGTTTCGAGCTGTGCGACTTCGATGGGCAGGAATCCCGGGCGCAGGCATCGGCTGGCATGGATGACATCAAGCGGATAGAGCTTGCGGGCGAGGCCGTTCGTGCCCCCGTTCGCATGGAGAAGGACTTCGCTGCCATTGTAGGCAACGGTCACTGCCGCCCGTGCCGCTTCGATTTCCGACCACCCGATCCGGAACTCCGCCTCGAAGGGCCGCACGTCGGCAAAAGCCCCCCGCCCCTCGGGCGTCAGCAAATTCCGCCAGCCGGCATGCACGGAAGCGGTGAAAAAAAATGCCGCCGCGAGGACAAGCGTTCTCATGCGGGAGGGATCACCGGAACAATCCCCTCGGTGAGAAACCAACCGTGGGTGCCTCCGGGAAGCCGTCCGTAGAACCAGTGCCCGCGCTGGGAGAGAATCCGAACCAGGCTGCCTTCCGGCATGGCGGCGAGTTTTTCCGACTGGTCGGCGGGGGTGCCGAGCATCTGCGTGCCGCCATTTTTCAAGACCATCGCCTCGGTGCGCAAGGAAATACGGGGATCGCACCGCCAGACCACGGCAAGAGCCGCAACGCCCGCAAGAACGAGGACGGCCCCCGCGGCCAGACGTCCGCGACGCCGCGCGCGGACGGCAAAAAGCGCAACGAAGGCGCCGAGCCAAAAGGCCGCCGCGCCGCCAATTGTGAGGGCATCCATCGGCAGGCGCTCCAGGACGGTTGCCCGCCATCCGGGCGTTTCCGGAGGGATTCCCAAAGCGACATTGCTCTCGCGGAGGGCCTTTGCGGCGGGAACGAAGCGGGGATCCAGCACGAGCGCGCGACGGAAATTCAAAGCCGCGCGGGCCTCGTTGCCGGTCTTGGAAAACGTCCGTCCGAGCTCGTAAAAAACCGACGCGCTGGGATCCCTCGTCTCCAGTGCCTGCTCGTAGAATTTGACCGCCTTGTCGAACTCACCGTCGGAAAAACGCGCGCGGGCATCCGCCAGGGCGTCGGCGTGCAAGGAAGGAAGCGATGCGGCGAGAGCCAGAAAAAGGAGGAGGGAGCTTCTGACCCCTGATTTCCTGCAAAGCAAGCCGTTGATGCTGAAATTATTTTTCATACTTTGAGTTGAATTCGGCGAGCGCTGCCAGCACGTCGTTCCGCTCATCAACGGCGGGTCGGATAGCGCTGCCGGCGGCATATTTTGATTCTTCGTGACGTTCGAGCACGCGGAGCAGGGACGCCTTCAAAGAATCCGGGAGCGGGGAGGCATTGATGCGCCCGGTCGCGGCAAAGAAATCGCCCTCGGCACCAAGTCGGGCGCAGACAAACCCCGCCGCCAATTCGTAGAAGACATCCGGTTCCGCCTGGCGGGCTCTGCCCAGCATTTCTTTGATCTTTTTCCGGCGCGCCATTTGGCGTCCGGCAACGGAGCCGGCAAAGGCCTTCACGGCAAAGGCGACGAGAAGACCGAGCCAGAGGATCGCCACGCCGGCGTTTGCAGCCAGAAAGCCTTTTCGAAAAAGAAGCGACGACCAGTTCGTGGCGCCTCCGGCCATTGTGGAAATGTCGGGCGGCGTGGCAACGGGCGGAGGAGTGGCGGAGGCGGCCGGTTGGGGTGCGGCGGATCCCGTTGCCGTTGCGGCGGGCGATCCGGCTTTTGCAACCACCGGAAGCGGAGCCTGCGTGAGTGTCGCGTATTTCCCGGCAACCGGATCGAAATAGGAAAAGCTGAGCCCCGGGGTTTGGGTTTGATCCTGGCGGGCGATTATCGGGAACTCGAAGGTCTTCTCCCCGGTGAAGCCCGTCGCATCGACCGACTGGAGTTTGTCGGTCGGGGGATATGATCGCCAGCCTTCATCTCCGGTCAGCGTGGGCGGACCCATCGCCTCCAGATTTCCCTGGCCGGAAACCGTTGCCCGCAGGGTGACCGGCTCACCGGCCGCCGCCTTTTTGGGGCTGACGGTTGCCTCGAGCGTGAACTTCCCGACCGCTCCCGAAAAGTCATCCGGTCGGCCGTCTTTCGGGAGGGCGCTTACTTCGATTTGCACCGGCTTGGTTTCGAGCGCGACCTCGCGCGTGTTGGAAAACATGCCGGGAGGGATCGCTCCGCCAAAATTGTTGAAAAAATCCGACAGGCCCTGCGGCGCATTGCCCGGCACCTGCAGGCGCGCATCCAACCGCGCCGCCGGGATCTGCAGCAGTCCCGATTTCACCGGGGTGACCGCCGTTTTGAAAACGAAGACCACATAGCTCTCCCCGTCAATGACCTGCTCCCGCTTTTCCGCGTTCGGAAATTTTTGCACGGTGAAGCCTTCCCCGGAAAAGTTCGGGCGTTCGCCGACCTGTCCGCCGTAGCGTGCGTTGAAGTAAAACCGCAGCTCCGCAGGAATGATCTCGCCGACAAAGGCTTTCTTTTTTGTGAGGAGAAGTTCGGCGAAGTAGGGTTGCCTGTCATTGGCGGAGCGGCTTCCGGCGGACGGCGGGAGCTGGGGGTTCGACAGGCCGGGAACCGGGGGAAGAGTCGGTGACGATGGTGCCCGTGCCCCTCCATGAACGGACAACCTGATCGCCTCGGTGCGGACGACCTTCTTGTCGATGCGGATTTCAAACGGCGGAATCGTGAAATCCCCGTCGAACAGCGGAACGACCATGTAGGTATAGGTTATCGTGGAACTCAGTTTGAAATTGTTCATCTCAAACTGGGTCGAACGTCCGGCAAGGTTGATCCGCAGGCCGTCCACCGGAATCGTCTGGGGAACTTCCGCGCCCCGTGCTCCCCGCAAGGTGACGACAAGCTGCACGGGTTCCCCCACGCGGGATTCGTTGCTGTTGAGCTCGCACGAGACCTCCTGGGCGCGCACGACGGGCGCGGCAACGAAGAGGGTAAGAATTAATGCCATCTGCTTAAGGAAAGCAGACTTTTGGAACCATCTGTTACGCCGAGCTATCGGCTCTTCCCTCAATGCCTTGGGGAAAGCGGGCTTTGGTTCTCGTGGCGGTGTCGTTTGGCGGTCCATTTTCGTGTGGGATTCTACCAGTCGCGGAGCACGTCCTGCGAGGTTTGCTGTTCGATCAGGTTCACTTTTTGATCTTCGGAACGCAAGGCGTTGAGGAGCGCACGCGCCTGGGCCGCGCTCATTTCGCCGTCCTTTTCCTTCTCTTCCGCAGCTGCGGCGGCCTGTTGCTCTTTCTTTTCCTCTTTTTTGTCCTGTCCGTTGGCGGACTTCACCTCACCCTGCTTTTTCTCGCCGGGCGTGGGGGTGGGAACCGGTTTTTGATTTTTTTCGGGTTCTTTATTTTGCGGTTGGTTGGAGGCCGAGGGTTGCTCCTTCTTGTCCTGATCTTTTTGATCTTTGCCCTGTTGGTCTTTCTGATCCGGCTTCTGCTGGTCTTTCTGCTCCTTCTTGTCCTGATCTTTTTGATCTTTGCCCTGTTGGTTCTTCTGATCCGGCTTCTGCTGGTCTTTCTGCTCCTTCTTGTCCTGATCTTTTTGATCTTTGCCCTGTTGGTCCTTCTGATCCGGCTTCTGCTGGTCTTTCTGTTCCTTCTTGTCCTGGTCTTTTTGATCTTTGCCCTGTTGGTCCTTTTGATCCGGCTTCTGCTGGTCTTTCTGTTCCTTCTTGTCCTGGTCTTTTTGATCTTTGCCCTGTTGGTCCTTTTGATCTTTCTTGTCCTGATCCTTTTTCTGCTCCTGTTGCTTCTCCTGTTTTTCAAGGTCTTCGAGGAGCTTCTTGACGATATCACGATTCTCGGAGGCTTGTTTGTTTTTTGGATCGATGGCGAGCGACTCGGTGTATTGTTCGATGGCGTTTTTCCAGTCCGCTTTTTTGGCCTTGTTTTCCTTGGCCGCCTCCCCGCGACGAACGAGAGCGTTTCCCAGATTGTAGGCCGCGTCCTCGCGCAGCTTTTTATCCTCGGAGAGGAGCGCGCCGGTAAAATGAGAAACGGCCTGCTCGAAGTCGCCCATCTTGTAGGCCGAGGCTCCCGCATTGAATTGGAGTTCGCGGGAAGCGGGCAGGGATTTCAGCCGTTGCTCGAAGGCCTGCCGGGCCTTGTCATATTGTCCGCTCTGAAATTCCTGCAACCCGGTGGAAGCGGCTTGAGCGGGAATCGTGCAGCCAAAGATAAGAGCGACTGCCGTATTCCGCTTGAAGCCGCCGTTGCGTGGTTTGCGGCGTTCGCCCACAAGCAGCCAAAGCACAAGGAAACCGATGGCGAAGCCGAGCGGCCACTGGTAGCGCTCCAATGGCTGCCTGGCGGCGAAGATTCCGGTTTCGGCAAGATCCATCGGCTCGATGCCCTTCTGAAAGATTTCCCGGGCGGCATCCGGGCCGAGCGGCACATAGAACCCGCCCGTGGCTGAGGCGATTTCCTTGAGCCGATTCTCGTCGAGGCGCGATTGGACCGGCTTGCCGGTTGCGTCGCGAACAAAGTCCTGGCGGCCCTCGCCGTTGCGAATCGGAATGAGCGAGCCCTCGGTCGAGCCGATGCCCACCGTGAAGATCCGGATGCCGAGCGCCGCCGCCTTCTTCGCTGCCACAATGCCATCGGCGTCCAATTCCTCGCCATCGGTCATAATGACAAGTGCGCGGGTGTGCCCCTCGGCTTTTCCAAAGGCCTCCCCGGCCGTGGCGATCGCCGCTGCGATGTCGGTGCCCCCTTTGGGAATAACGTTGGTATCGAGTTCGCCCAGGGCATTGATCACAGCCGTGTAGTCCAACGTGAGCGGGGCCTGGAGGAAGGCCGATCCGGCGAAAGCGACAAGTCCGATCCGGTCATTTTTGAGCAGGCGCACCAAATCCTGCGTGAGAAGTTTCGCCCGGGTGAGGCGGTCGGGAGCGACATCGGTGGACAGCATGCTGCGCGAGGTATCCACGGCGACGATGATGTCGCGGCCCTTTTGTTTGACCTCCTGCTGGGTGAAACCATAGCGCGGCTGGGCGAGGGCGATGAGGACGAGCGCAAAGACGGCCAGCAGGAGAAGCGCACGGAGGATCCGGCGGGCGATGCTGACCGATCCGGCAAGCTGGTCGAGCAGGCGCGGGGCCACAACCTTCGCCACCAGGGCGCGTCCGCGACGCTGCGACCAGGCGTAGAGGAACGCGAGCAGCGGCAAAACCAGAAGCCCCCAAAGCCAGACCGGCGCGCCAAATGTCAGGGCAGTCGTCTCCATAAAGTTTGTGAAAGCAGAATTTCCGCGCCGAGGCAGGCAAGACCGGCCATGAGAAACCAGGGGAAGAGATCGCGGTAGTTGGCGATTTTTTGCACCTCGACTTTGGATTTCTCCAGCTTGTCAATTTCGCTGAAAATTGCGATGAGGGCGCGCGTGTCGGTGGCGCGGAAGAAGCGCCCGTTCGTTGTCGATGCGATTTTCTCAAGCGACTTTTCATCGATATCGCACGGAATATTTTGATAGGTCTTGCGTTCGAAGGCATCGGTGACAGGCCGGCCGAGCCGGTCCATGACGGGGAAGGGCGCCTCACCGGCCGAGCCGACCCCGATCGTATAAATCCGGATTCCCAGCGCCTTCGCCGCCTCGGCCGCCGTGAACGGCATCACCTTGCCGCAATTGCTTTGGCCGTCGGTCAGCAGAACGATGAGTTTGGTTTTCGCCTCCTTGTCCTTGAGGCGGTTGGCGGCCGATGCGATGGCCGATCCGATGGCGGTGCCGTCCTCAACGAGACCGATGTGGATGCGGTCGAGGTTCTGGATAAGCCAGTCGTGGTCAAGCGTGAGCGGGCTCACGAGATACGGACGCCCCGCAAAGGCGATGATGCCGATGCGGTCGTTCGGCCGCTGGCGGATGAATTGTTCGGTGACATGCTTGAGGGCCTCGATCCGGTTTGCCCGGCTGGATCCGATGGTCATATCCTCGGAGAGCATCGAACCCGAGACGTCGAGCTCCAGCATGATGTCCACCCCGCTTGCCTGCACGCGTGTTATCTCGCGGCCGAGCTGCGGGCGGGCCAGCGCCAGAAGGAACGCCGCCAGTGCCAGATAGGACAGGGCCGCCAAAAAGGCCCCGGCACGCGAGCGGCGTCTCTGGCCCAGCCGGAGCAGCACCGCCGTGCTCGAAAACGAAATTCCGGCCGTGCCGCCGAATTTTCCGCGCAAAAAGGCGAGCGGCGGGATGAGCAGCAGCAGAAAAAGAACCCACGGAAAAGCGAAGGAAAACCCGGGAAAGAGGTTCATTTGGCCTCCTTCTTGCCGGGCTGCACCTCTCCGCGGACGAGCCGTTCGGCTGTTTCGAGAAGCCCGATCCTCTCGGATTCGCCGGCTGCCGCCCTCGCAAATTTCAGAAAATCCGTCTTCTCCAGAAAGACCGCGAGGCCGGATTTTTCGTTGTCCGAGAAAACCGGATCGTTGCGGATGCTGTCGAGGAATTCCAGCGAGGTTTTTGTTGTCGAGGGGAGGCCGTGCTGGGCGTGGATATAGGTGCGGAGGGCCTCCGAGACGGTCACGCCGAAGGCATAGGGCTCGACGTCGGACAACATGTTGCCGCGAAGGCCCAGAAGGGCGGCGAGGGCGCGTTCCTTGTTCGTCAACGGACGCTTGCGCGTGAAAAGAATATTGAGCCCCCACGCAAGCAGACCGAGAAGAACCAGCGCACCGATGGCGGCACAGACAACCATCCAGAGCGGCCAGGGGAAATACCAGACCGGACCGACGATGTCATGAATCGGAACGGGCGTGGGAGCGGGAGTTGATGCGATCGGGTTCATGCGGCAAGCCGGCGTTCGCGCTGCTCAAAAAACACGCGCAGGGCGAGGAGGTAATCTTCGGTTGTCGAGAGCGGCACGACATCCACCCGGCGGCTGCGAAAGAGCCTGTTCATGGTCTTCCGGCGGGTTTCTTCCAGATCGGCCAGCCCGCGCCGAACCGCCCGGCTTCCGGTATTGATGTCGATCTGCTCGCCGGTCTCGGCATCTTCGAGCGTGATGATGCCGACATCCGGCAGCCGGGATTCGCCGGGATCGCTCACCGGCATCGCCACGACATCGTGCCGCCGGCTCGAAACCGTGAGCGCCTTTTCGAAATTGGGAGCGATAAAATCGGAGATCATAAAGACGACCGCGCGGCGGGAGATGACCCTGTTCAGATAATCGAGCGCCCCGGCGAGGTTCGTGCCACGGCCTTTCGGATCGAAGTAAAGCATTTCGCGGATGAGGCGCAGCGTGTGGAGGCGGCCCTTTTTTGGCGGAATGAACAGCTCGACATCGTCGCTGAAGAGGAGAAGGCCGACCTTGTCGTTGTTGTTGATCGCGCTGAAGGCCAGGATTGACGCGACCTCGGCGGCGAGCTCGCGCTTGCTCAGTTCGACGCTGCCGAATGTTCCCGAAGCGCTCACATCGACCACCAGCATCACCGTCATCTCGCGTTCCTCGGTGAACTTTTTCACATAGGGCGCGTTCATGCGCGCCGTCACGTTCCAGTCGATCGAGCGGATTTCATCGCCCGGCGCATACTCGCGCACTTCCTCAAAGTTCATCCCGCGCCCTTTGAAGACACTGTGATACTGCCCGGCAAACGTCGAGCTCACCAACCGCCGGGTTCTCAGCTCCAGACGGCGGATTTTTTTCAGAATCTCTTTCGGATCACGATCCATAAGAAGAATTAGGAATTAGAATTCAGGAATGAGGAATTCCACATTTCGCATTCCACATTATTATTTTTTTCAAGGCACCGGCAGCCCGGCGAAGATCTGTTCGATGATCATCTCGCTCGTCACCGACTCGGCCTCGGCCTCGTAGCTGACGGCGATGCGGTGGCGCAGCACGTCGAGCCCCATCGTTTTGACATCCTGCGGGGTGACATACCCCCGGCCCGCGATGAAGGCGTTGGCCTTCGCGGCGAGCGTCAGGTAGATTGTGGCGCGGGGCGAGGCTCCGTAGCGGATCATGCCGTCGAGTTTGAGCTTGCTGGCCGCCGGATCGCGTGTCGCCCAGACGATATTGACGATGTAATCTTTCACACGCTCATCCACATAGATGTCATTGACGACGCTGCGGGCCCGGATGATTTCCTCCGCGTTGACGACCGGCTCGACATCCAGACGCGGCGACGAGGTGGACATGGCGTCGAGAATCGCCCGTTCCTCCTCGCGAGTTGGATAGCCGACGTGAACTTTCAGCATGAAGCGATCGAGCTGGGCCTCGGGCAGTTGGTAGGTGCCCTCCTGCTCGATCGGGTTTTGCGTGGCCAGAACAAGAAACGGATCCGGAAGTTTGAAGGTTTGTTCGCTGATCGTCACCTGCCGTTCCTGCATCGCCTCGAGCAGGGCGCTCTGCACTTTGGCCGGCGCCCGGTTGATTTCATCGGCCAGAATCAGATTGGAAAAAATCGGGCCGAGCTTCGTCGTGAACACGCTGTCCCTGGGGTTGTAAATCAGTGTGCCGATCAGGTCGGCGGGCAGCAGATCCGGCGTGAATTGCAGGCGCTGAAATCCGGTCTGGATCGAGCGCGCCAGCGTGCGCACGGTCAGAGTTTTCGCCAGTCCGGGAACGCCTTCCAAGAGGACGTGCCCGTTGGTTAAAAGCCCGACCAGCAAGCGGTGCACAAGGTTCCGCTGGCCGATAACCACTTTGCCGACCTCGTTTTGCAGGGGCTCCACCCAATGGCGGGTTTCTTGAACTTTCTGGGTCAATGCCGATGTGTTAATGCTCATAAGGGTTCGTTGGAATGTTTTACTTTGTATTTACCTGTTGAGGTTGAAATATCTGACAGAGGCCGAAAAAAATTGTTCAAATCAAACAGGATATTTTCATTTGATACCATCCTTGCGCAATAAGCGGAAGTTTTGAAGAAGGCACGCGCTTGACTCCCAAGCCCCGCTTTGCCACCCTCCGCCGATGGCAACACCAGCTTCCCGTTTCAACCACCGAGCTGAGGCTCCGGAGGGCTCCAAGCGATTTCCTGTCAGAACCGGAAGATCGCTTTTGGGCAAGAGCAGCGCGGTCATCGCGCTGTCTCAAGACATGAGACCCGCAGGGCTCGATTATCCCCAGTGACCAACGTGGAAAATTCCGAAACGGAGCGCCCCCGCATGGAAGCGGATATTGTTTGTGTCGGATTCGGGCCGGCGTCGGGAGGGTTTTTGACAACCCTCGCGCGCGGGATCCTCAATCCGGATGGCTCGACGGCCATTGAAAGCCCGTCGGTGCCGGGCCTGCCGCTCCAAGTCGTCTGCTACGAACGGGCGGACGACATCGGCTTCGGGGTCTCGGGAGTGGTCACCCGCGCGCGCGGGCTTCGCAAAAGTTTTCCGGATCTCGATCCCGCGCAGATCCCCATGGCGGCAGAGGTGAAGGATGAAAAAATTCTCTACCTCCTCGATCCCGTCGGAGCCAGCCGCCGACCGGCCCTGATGCGTGCCGCCGATGTCGCGATCCGTGCCGTGGGAGGAATCCTGGGCGTCAAAGACAGCGCGATGGAGCTTCCGTGGACGCCGGAATTTCTCAACAAACATGACGGACTTGTCCTCTCGACGGGGCAGTTCACCCAATGGGTCGGCCAACAGGTGATGGGGTCGGGAGCCGCGCAGATCTGGCCGGGAAGTCCGGTCGGTGAAGTTCTTGTTGAAGAGGGCGGAGTGGCCGGCATCCGGCTCGTTGACCAAGGAGTCACCAAAGAGGGCAAACCCTCCGAGGGGTTCTTGCCCGGCATGGAGGTGCGGGCGGCTTTGACCGTGGTGGCCGATGGTCCGGTCGGTCCGATCGGACGCCAACTCGACAAGGCGTTTGGCACTCCCGAGGGCCACCAAACCCACGACTGGGCGCTTGGCATGAAATTTGTCGTCGATCTGCCGGAGACTTGCACACTCGAGCCCGGCACCGTCCTGCACACGCTCGGCTACCCGGAGCCCGAGATTTTCGGATTTTTCTACGTCCATCCAAATCGTGTCGCCTCGATGGGAATCTTTGTGCCTTCGTGGTTCGACAATCCCGCCCGGACCGCATACCGGTATCTCCAACATTGGATGCTCCATCCCGCAATCTGGCGCCATGTCCAAGGCGGACGCCTCCGCTCATGGGGCGCGAAGACGCTTCAGGAATCCGGACGACGCGGCGAACCGCGACTTGTCGGCAAAGGCTTTGCCCGCATCGGCGAGGGCAGCGGCAGCACGAATGTCCTCACAAATTCCGGAGTCGATGAAGCCTGGACGACCGGCGTGCTTCTCGCCGAGGCCGTTCTCGAACTTCTCAAACAAAAGAAGCCCTTCACCGCCGAAAACCTCGAGACCACCTACGTGAGCCGACGCCGTGAAAGCTGGGTGGACAAGGAAGGCCTCATCGCGGAGCGGGCCCGCGACGGGTTCCAGCGCGGCATTATTCCCGGAATGATCGGCATGATGGTCGCCGGTCTGACCAGGGGCCTCGTTGCCATGCCGGGGAATCCCATGCCGCCCCACCGGCGCGTGCCAAGCCTGGAGGAATATTATCGCGGGCGGATCTCGCCGGAAGAAATTCAAACGATCCGCAAGGAATCGGATGCCAAGGGGATCTCCGCCCATGCCGCCCTGATGGAACGCGCGGGCTGGCCCGCCATTCCTTTCGATGGGGAACTTCTGGTCTCGCATCAGGACGCCCTGCTCATCGGTGGAAAAGTCCAGGCCCCGGCCGGATATGCGGATCACGTCGAGTTCCTGTATCCGCACGACTGCACCGCCTGCGGAAAAAAAATCTGCATCGAGATGTGTTCGGGTCAGGCGATCTTTCCCGGCGAGAACGGGCACCCGGCTTTTGACCGCGAGAAATGCATTTATTGCGGGGCCTGCCTGTGGAATTGTGCCAAGGCCAATCCCAAGGATCCCGAAAAAGGACTCATCGCATTCCATGCGGGTGCGGGCGGTCTGCACTCGGCGGAAAACTGATTTTTTACAATCCAATCTATGTCTGAATACCAAATCGTTGTTTGCGGGAGCGTTGTTCCCGATCCCCTCCAGACCCTGGAGCCGGTTTCCGGGCCCGCCGGTCCGGCTTTGAAAAATGAAATGATGCTTCCCGCGTGGCTTGATCCCTGGGCGGGACACGCGCTTTTCGAGGCGGCCAATCTCGCCGCAAAAAATCCCGGCAGCAAAGTCTGGCTCGTCGCGCTCGGGCCGAAGGCCAAGCTCCAGCAGACGATGATGACGCTCGCGCAGAAGGCCCCGTTCGAACTGATCGCGCTCGATGGTTCGGCCAGCGGGTTCACCGATGCCACCGGGACGGCCACCGCTCTCGCGGAGGCCATCCAGGCGATCCCGGGCCTCGACCGCTCGCGCCTGCTCGTTTTCGGCGGATGGGAATCGGCCTCGCGCGGCGCCGGGGCCACGATGCAGATCGTCGGCGAACTTCTCGGTATCACGGATCAGTTCCAAGGAGTTGATGAAATCGGAATCGCGGCCGACGGCTCGCTCAAAGTTCTCGAGCGGATCGAAGGCGGTCGCCATCAGGTATCTGTCTGCGAGGCTCCTCCTGCCCTGCTCGGCTGGGCGACCGGAAATCTTCCCGAGCCCCGGAACAACCCGCAGGTCGGCATGGCCAACATGCGCACGATCATGCCGGCACTCCAAAAAGCGAAACCCGTGAAAGCCGGAGCGGAGGGCTTGAAGTTCCATTCTGTCTCGCTGCCGAAACAGGCCCGCGATACGAAGGTCGTCAAGGATCTCCCGCCGGATCAGATCGCCGCGGAAATCGTGGAATGGATCACCAACAAGTAACCAAAATGGAAACCATACTTTTTCTTTCTCCGACCGAAGCCCTGCTTTCAAAAAATGCCCTCGAGGCGCTGGCCACCGCGAAGCAACTTGCCGACTCGCTGGGAACCGCCTTTTCTGTCGGCCTGTGGGGCGATGATCCCAAAGCGGCCGCAGACGGGATCGCTTCCTGCGGTGCCGCAAAATTCCTCGCCGTGACCGGGTCGGAGTTCGCGCAGCCGCGCTACGCGACCGATGCCGCCGCAGCCGAGGCGCTCGCGCGCGCAGCCGGAGCAACCATTATCATCGGCCCTTCCGGTTCGCGGTGGAACCGGATCATCGCCGGTGTGGCCCACCGGCTCGGCGGACGATCGGACAGCCATGTCACCGGATTTACGGTCTCCGAGGGTTCTCCCGTGATCGCGCGCTGGTATTACCGCCAGCGGATGGAAGGCGTCCTGAGCCGAACCCAACGCCCTTGGGTGCTGGCTGTCGAAAGCGGGATCGCCCCCGCCTGGCAGGGGGCCGCTGGCACGGCGGCGTTGGAAGCCGTTTCCTGCGCTCCGGGCGGCGTTCGCTCGAAGGTGTCCGGCATCGAATCGCTCGCGGCCGACCAGCAGACGATCCGCCCGGATGCCGATCTGCTTTTCGTGACCGGGGCAGGCTGGACGAAGAAGCAGCCGGACGGCCAGGTGAAGACGGACGAAGCGCAGAAGCTGATCCTCGACTTCCTGCGCCTCTCCCGCGCGTCGCTCGGCAGCACGAAGTCGCTTGTCGATTTGAGCGGCGAAGGGCAGGCGACGCTCACGTTCCTCACGCATATGAACCAGGTCGGCCAGACCGGCTCGACCCCGCGCCACCCGAAAGGACTCTCGACCTGCTGCCACGGCGAGGAGCCGCACACGGTCGGCTGGCGGTTCGTCGGCGAACGCCGGGCGATCAGCCTCGACCCGAACTGCGGCTGGTCCCGCGGCAAGACCGATGTCCTCTACGTCGCCGACGCCTTCGCCGTCATGGAAAAAGTCAACGCCCTCCTCGCGCAAAAGACCGGCGGCTGAGAAAGACAGCGATTGTCGGTGCCCCGGCGCCTGTTTCCCAGGGAAGAACTGACCCCTTTTCTGGCACCATCCCTGCATTACGCCGAGCCGATGAGGATGCCGGTGATGAAGACCAGCACCCCGCCGACGACGACTTGGAAAGCGGCGGCGAGGAGCGGGGTGTCCATGTATTTGTGGCGGATCCAGGAGATGGCGGCCAACTCGACGGCGACGACGGCGACGGCGACGATCATGGCGAGGTGGAAGTCCGCGATGAGGAACGGCAGGGTGTGGCCGATTCCGCCCATGGTGGTCATGAGCCCGCAGACGATCCCGCGCGCCCACGGGTGCCCGCGCCCGCTGAGGACCCCGTCATCGGAAAGAGCCTCGGCAAACCCCATGCTGATCCCCGCGCCGATCGACGCCGCCATGCCGACGAGAAAGGCATCCCGGCTGGCACCCGTCGCGTAGGCCGCGGCAAAGACCGGCGCGAGCGTGGAGACCGAGCCGTCCATCAAGCCCGCGAGTCCCGGTTGGATCACCTGGAGGACAAAAAGTCGGCGAGCCGCTTCGTCTTCGGATTTTTCAGCGCCCGAGGACTCGAGGTTTTCCTGCATCCCGGCCGCAAGGTTTTCGTGTTCCTGTTCGACCGCGGCGAGTTCGTCCAGGAGTTTGCGGACGGCGAGGTCGGTCGTGAGCTTCGCGGCGGACTGATAAAACCGCATCGACTCCTCCTCCATGACCTCGACCGTTTCTCGGACTTGGCGGACGTTCAGCGTGCGGGCGAGCCAGAGCGGCTTCCGGCGGATGAACCCCTTGACGTCCTCACGCTGGATAAACGGGATATGGTCCCCATATCGCTGCCGGTGCATTTCCATGAGCCGCGCGGCATGCGTCCGCTCCTCGTCGCGCATTTTTTCCAGCATCTCCGACGTGGAGGGAAAAGTTTCCTTCAACCGGCTCGCGAAATCCCCGTAGATCCGGGCGTCATCTTCTTCGAGCGAAATCGCGAGCGCCAGCACTTCGCTCGGCGAAAGGTCTTTGAACGATCTGGCCATGCCGATGTTGTGGCTCCTATGCCCGCCGAAAGGCAAGCCCCATCTTGGATGATTTGCGGGTGCCGCGCGCCGCAGACTTCTCTGAACTCTGAAATTGACTGGTGATCCCTCCTAGTCGAAAGTCAGGGCATGACTGCGAGCAGCATCGACATCTCCGGTTTGAGCAGCGGCCAGCGGGTTGTTCTCATGGAGCGTTTGTGGCGATCCTTGGCTGGCAATCTGGCGGCCCAGGAGCCTCCCGGTTGGCATGACGCAGAGCTCGACTCCCGGCAGGGCGAATGGGCCGAGAGAGAATCCGTCAGCGAGGAGTGGTCAGTGGTCCGCGAGGAACTCCGAGGCGAGATCCGGGGAGAGTCCGGTGCTTCCCTCGGCGAAGCGGGATCTGCGCTTCTACGAGATGCAGGAGCCGGCTCGCGACATTGGGAGGCATCGCTGATTTTAAGTCACATAAGGCGCAATACGCAGAACTGCTCCATTTTCTTTTAAATCCTGATTTTTCCCTTGCATCTCAAGGAAGTTGATGCCCCATCTTAGACCAAAGAAAACAATGGAAATCTACATCAGCAAATCCGGTCAACAGAGCGGTCCATTCTCTGAACAACAAATCGAGTCTATGCTCAGTTCTGGAATGCTCACTCTCGCTGATTACGCATGGCACGAAGGATTGCCAGAGTGGTTGCAGTTAGAACAAGTTCTCAATGCTCGTCAACCTGCAAATCAATCTCCGGCTCTTCCGCAAAAATACCCATACAATATGAAATGGAATGCCATCTTGGTAACCTTTTTTCTTTTTACCGTTTTCGCAATTATATTGCCGTTCTTAGCTACTGACACAAATGAAGAACACACCCTCGTCACGTTGCTTTTCGGAAAAAACGGTGCCACTGGCATCTACTGGGTTCTGAGCCTTGTTTGTGCCTTGGTAGCCATATTGGCGTTTTTCATAATGATTCAACGATGTTTTGTCAGCCGATCATTAGAATTGCAGGATCGAGAGCTCATTCTGCCGTGCGGATTCATCAGACCTCATCTTGCACGCATTCCATACACAACGATTCAGCGTGTATGGGAAAGGGAGGTCCAAAAGCTGACGTTCCTTAACGTTTCCACGGGTGCAAAGGAATATGTAATTATTGCCGAGAAATTTCCGGACAGGAAGAGTTACTTAGCCGTCAAGGACTTCCTAATGACCCTTACCAAATAACGGTGCGCCTACCGGGCAGAGAAGCCGGACCATTTCTTATTGCAAGAATTTAAACGACGTCATAATCGCCTCGAAGTCATCATCGTATGAGGTTCCTTCCCCTGCCACCGAGCAAATCGCTATGACGCCATACCCGTCGTTCCTCTGAAAAAAGAAATATATCATGCGACTAACCTGCCCGTCCGGACGCGTTACAGATACCACTGCCTGCGCCCCAATCATCCCCGCCGCAGTTTCATATCCAGACTGATTCAGTATTTGAAAATTGGAACACCCCATGGAAGTCAACTTTTCTTTGACGCCCTTTAGAATAGTGATTTCGGATTCAGCGAGAGTGGGCGACTTCGGGAGAAGGTCGAACATGATATTTCCTGGATTGCCATCTGCCTTTCTTCCCATTGGCACACCAAACTTGACACCGGGCACATGCTTTAATGCCCAGTCACCTGTTAGATTGTAAGAAAATCGTCCTGTCGGTTCTGCAATAGTCTCTGCCTTGCCCGTGGTGAGCATAACAGCAAACAAAAGAAGGGCGATAATGGATTTCATTGGGCGAGCGTTAAATAGCAGCGAGTTTCCCTGTTCATTTCTGACTAACTCTCAGGGCGCCTCATCATGACCGAATGGTGTCCCAAGTCCATGCGCTGCAGGTGAGAGAGAGAGTATTTCTTTCGCAGGTAGGCAAGTGCGACATCATCGTTACCTCGTGGCTCAGTTCCATCATGGAAAAGAATGTGTGGCTCGCCAGCGAATTGCGCCGGGTAGTGAAGACCTTGCTCAAAAATCTTCGCAAACCTCGATCCAAGCATCTGCTCGAAACGAGGGGAGTGGTCGTTCAGGTAAAGCCATGCTTCATTTTCGTCCCAAACAACAACGCCATCCAAATCATTTCTACGCCTATAAAAGGTGCTTTCGTGAAAATAAAAGCAGGTGATCAGTGAATCGATATTCTCGCTTACGAGTTTTTGCGTTCCGTAAATCGTCGCTTTCAGCCGGTCCGCATAGACATGGCAGTAATGGCCGATGCAATGCACCCAAACAACACGCAGCGCTTTTTTGTCAGGGTCAATTGATTTCATTTGCCGAATCCCGTCGCGGATCACGGTATCGGCTCGATTCCAGTTTGAGAGAGATTTACTACGCGAAACAATTCCACCGGCTTCTAGATCGGAGTCTAACTCCGCAATCTCGTCTTTGTCGTCCTCCTTTTGTTTAATTTCGAGCAAGGTTTCGTCGGGCGCATCCCTGCAGATCAAAATGTCTGGTGTCTTGCATTCTGTGCAGGGCACCTCTTCAGCTGGGATTCCCTTGCTCGCGAGATATGCCAGGATGCCATTTTTGAGTGCAGCGTCCGGCTCTTCCATATTCGAATCATCCCTCTCGTGCACCCGTCTGCCAATCATTTTCAGTAGGCCCAAAAACACCATTTTCATCGGCGGGGCCGCATGACAACATCTGGCCGGTGCATGTCATCACACGTAGGCGATTGAATTACTTCGTGGAACTTCACCCCGACTCCTGCTCCGGGCGGATGCCGCAAGGAGTTGTCGTCTGGCAGGTGTGGGAGGCTACGGCGTGATGCAGGAGAGCTGGTCGAAGATTTTGAAATCCGCAGGATTGAGGGTCAGCAGGGAAAGGATTTCAGCCTGACGGTAACAAGGCTTCACAGGCGGCCATCCAGCATCTCGCCCAGCAAATCATCATCCGCCGGGAAGGGACGCAGCATGCGACCAACACTCACCGCAGGGATCTCCAGAACACTGTGCCCGGAGGACGCCCAAGTCTTCCGCCGTTGGGTTTGCACGAAACGTTCCAACTCCAGGAGTTCCCGTGCGCTCAAACCCGGCACCTCCGCCTCGATTTTTTCAAGCAGGGGTCAGAGCAGGGGGGGCAGTTCTTCCCTGTTAACATCCGGGTTGTTCGGAATGGGGCCAAGGCGATTGCTGCGGGCAGGAGGTTTATTTTGCGGCCGCTCGAAAAACGTCGCGTGCGGACGCGGCAGCGGATTCCAGAGCGGGAGCGTTGCCCAAGGTCGGCGTCTCCGGGGAGGGAGAAACGCCAGCCCGGATCGCCGACATGTCGATAACGAGCGGGAGGGCGAGGCTCCGTCCTGGGATGGTGTGAGGCCCGTCCGAACCGTAATATTGGGCTCACAAGGTTCGCCCATCGTTGGCGTTGCGCGCGGATCAGGGGCTCCGATGCCCCCCTCCCGGCTTTCCGCAAAGGGATTGGTAACGACCCGGAGCTTTGCTTTTTCCGGTATCGACAGACCTTCGCGGATCTGACAGGGGATGAGGCATGGCCATCAAAGCGGTTCTTTTCGATTTGGACGATACGCTTATTGTCGATGAGGCGGTCACAAAAGACGCCCTGCACGCCACCGCCGCCCTCGCATCGGAACAACACGGCACCGACCAGACGGTTTTCCTCTCCGATGCGGCCCGCCTCGGCAAAGCGTTTTGGGAGGCGTCCCCATCCCACCGCTACTGCCTTGAGATCGGGATCATCGACCATGAGTGCCTGTGGGGGGATTTTCCCGGCGACAACCCGGAGGTCGTCACCCTCCGCAAATGGGCCCGGAACTACCGCCGCGCACTCTTCGACGCCGTCCTCCGCGCCCAGGAGATCTCCGATGAAGATGCGGCGGAGGCGCTCGCCCGTGAGTTCGCCTCGTCACGCCGCCGCCTGCAACGCCTCATGCCCGATGCCAGGGAAACCCTCGCGCGCCTCCGGATATCCCGCCGGATCGCCCTGCTCACAAATGGGGACTCCGGCCTCCAGCGTGAAAAAATCACCGCCTCCGGGCTCGGGAAGTTTTTTGATGCCATCGCCATCTCCGGGGAATGCGGGGTCGGCAAGCCCCGGGCGGAAATTTTCCACGCCCTGCTCGCCGAACTCGCCCTCGAACCCAACGAAGCCGTCATGGTCGGGAACAGTCTCGAACGCGATATCGCCGGCGCAAAAAATGCCGGGCTCGCCGGCGCGATCTGGCTCCGGGTTCCCGGTTCGGAAGAACCTGCGGACGTTCTTCCCGACCACACCATTGACGGGCTCCACGAACTCCCCGCCCTCCTTGACCCGTTGAAATAACCGGACTTCCGCCGAGGGACGACGGCGCGCGGATTTTTTCTTTACATCCGCGTGTATTAGCGGAACTAATACCACTTATGCAGACTCCCAACAGCACGCTGCGCAGCAGCATGGACGGCAACGAGGCCGCGGCGAATATCGCTTACCGGCTCAGTGAGACAATCGCAATTTATCCGATCACGCCCTCGACGACGATGGCCGAGTTGTCGGATGAGTGGTCTGCGAAGAACAAGCCGAACCTTTGGGGTCATGTTCCGAAAATCGTGGAGATGCAGTCCGAGGCCGGTGCCGCCGGAACCGCGCACGGCATGTTGCAGGGCGGCTCGCTGAGCACCACGTTCACGGCGTCGCAGGGCCTGCTGCTGATGATCCCGATCATGTATAAGCTGGCCGGACAGTTGATGCCGTTCGCGATGCACGTCACGGCCCGCGCGCTCGCAACACACGCGCTTTCGATTTTCGGCGACCATTCCGATGTCATGTCGGTCCGGCAGACCGGGTTTGCGCTGCTCTCTTCGGCGAGCGTCCAGGAATCGCACGATTTCGCCTGCATCGCCCATGCGGCCACGCTCAAGGCGCGCGTGCCGTTTCTCCATTTCTTCGACGGGTTCCGGACTTCCCATGAGATCAACGACCTCCACCTTCTTGATGACGACGCGCTCCGGGCGATGATCGACGAGGAGGCCATCCTCGCGCACTCGGCGCGCGCGATGACTCCCGACCGGCCAAGCATCCGCGGCACCGCCCAGAATCCCGACGCTTTTTTTCAGGCCCGCGAAGCGGCAAACCTCTTCTACACGGCGCTTCCAGGCATCGTGCAGGCGGCGATGGATCAGCTTGCGGCCCTCACCGGGCGGGGCTACCACCTCTTCGACTACACCGGAGATCCCCTGGCCGAGCGGGTCGTTGTCGTGATGGGATCGGGCGGCGAAACGCTGCGCGAGACCTCGGCCCACCTCAACACCCTCGGCGAAAAGACCGGCGTGCTTCAGGTTCGGCTCTACCGTCCGTTCGATATCCGGTCGTTCCTGAACGCCCTGCCCGAAACCGTGCGCCACATCACCGTGCTCGACCGGACGAAGGAATGCGGCTCCCCCGGCGAACCGCTCTTCCTTGACGTCTCGTCCAGCGTTCTCTCCAAGGGACTCTCGCGCTGGAAACAACTCCCGCGCGTGACCGGCGGCCGCTTCGGTCTCGCCTCGAAAGAATTCACACCGGCCATGGCCGCCGCCGTCTTCGCCGAAATGAAATCCTCCGAGCCGCTCCAGGAATTCACGGTCGGCATCGAGGACGATGTCACCGGGCTCTCGCTCCCCTACGATGCGGGCTTCCGCCTGCCGGGACAATCCTACACCCAGGCGGTTTTCTTCGGCCTCGGATCCGATGGCACGGTCGGTGCGAACAAGAACACGATCAAGATCATCGCCAAGAAGCTCGGACTCCACGCGCAGGCCTATTTTGTCTATGATTCCAAGAAGGCCGGCGCCGTGACCGTTTCGCACCTGCGCTTCGGAAAAGACCCGATCCACGCGCCCTATCTTGTGGATGCGGCGGACTTCGTCGGCTGTCACCAATACCATCTGCTCGAGCAGCAGCCGGTTCTCGAAACGGCTCGCGACGGCGCGATCTTCCTGCTCAACACGCCGCACAGCGCCGGGACCGCATGGGATCATCTCTCCCACGAAATTCAGGAGCTGATCATCGGGAAAAATCTCAGGTTTTACGTGATCGACGCCTACCGGATTGCGAAGGAAACCGGCATGGGTGCACGCATCAACACGATCATGCAGGTGGCATTCTTCGCGCTCAGCGACATCCTTCCGATCGATCAGGCGGTCGCCGAAATCAAGGCCGCCATCGAAAAAAGCTACGCGCGCAAAGGGGCCGAACTCGTCCAGCGCAACTGCGCCGCCGTCGATCAGTCGGTCGCCGGCGTACATGAGGTGGTCGTTCCCGCCAGCGTCACCGCCACCCGCCCGAACCCGTTCCCGATCCCCGTCGAAGCTCCGGAATTTGTCCAGCGTGTCTCCGGCACGTTGTTGGCCGGACGCGGGGACAGCCTGCCGGTGAGCGCGTTTCCGCCGGATGGTGTCTGGCCGACCGGAACCTGCAAGTGGGAAAAGCGCAACCTCGCACAGGAAATTCCGGTCTGGGATTCCGCGCTTTGCATCCAGTGCAACAAATGCGTGCTCGTCTGCCCGCACGCCGCGATCCGCGCGAAATTTTATCCGGAATCCGCCCTCGGGGGCGCTCCCGCGGCGTTCCAATCGGCCGCGTTCCGATCGTCCGACACCCCCGGCCAACGCTACACGATCCAAGTCGCCCCGGAGGATTGCACCGGCTGCCGGCTCTGCGTCTCTGTCTGCCCGGCCAAGGACAAATCGAACGCCAAACACAAGGCGCTTGACCTCGCTCCGCAGGCTCCGCTCCGCGAACAGGAACGCCTCAACTACGCGTTCTTCGAATCGCTCCCGCTGCCCGACCGCACGCGGCTCAAAGGCGATATCGTCAAGGACACGCAGTTCCTCCAGCCGCTGTTCGAATTCTCCGGCGCCTGCGTGGGATGCGGCGAAACCTCTTACATCAAGCTTGTCAGCCAGCTCTTCGGCGACCGCGCGATCATCGCCAACGCCACCGGTTGCTCGTCGATCTACGGCGGCAACCTGCCGACCACTCCCTACACGACAAACCCCGACGGACGCGGTCCGGCCTGGGCGAACTCGCTCTTTGAGGACAATGCGGAGTTCGGGCTCGGGCTCCGGCTCTCGGTCGCAGACAAGGAAGCGCAGGCCAAAGAAATCCTCCTCGCTTCGAAAGACGTGATCGGCGCGGAACGCGTCGGCGCGATCCTTGATGCCGACCAATCGACCGAATCCGGCATCGCCGCCCAGCGCGCCCGCGTGGCCGACCTGCGCACGCGCCTCGGCTCGGTTCCCGATGGCCTCCGCGCCCGCTTCGACAGCCTCCTCGATTACCTCGTCAAAAAATCCGTCTGGATTGTCGGCGGTGACGGATGGGCGTATGACATCGGCTTCGGCGGCTTGGATCACGTGCTCTCGCTCGGGGAAAACATCAACATCCTCGTCCTCGACACGGAAGTCTATTCCAACACCGGCGGCCAGCAGTCGAAATCCACGCCGATGGGTGCGGTCGCAAAATTCGCGACATCGGGCAAGGGCCGCGGGAAGAAAGATCTCGGCCTTTATGCCATGAGTTACGGCGACGTCTATGTCGCCCGCATCGCGATGGGCGCGAAAGATTCCCAGGCCGTCAAGGCGATCGCCGAGGCCGAAGCCTATCCCGGCACGTCGCTCGTCATCGCCTACAGCCATTGCATTGCCCACGGCTACAACCTCGCGAACGGACTCGAACAGCAGAAGCTCGCGGTCGATACCGGCTACTGGCCGCTCTACCGCCATGACCCGCGCCGCGCCGCAAGCGGACAAAACCCGCTCGTGCTCGATTCCCCGGCTCCCAAGCTGCCGCTCAGCCGGTTCACGGAAAATGAGATCCGCTACCGGTTCCTCGAATCCACGAACAAAGAACGGGCGACCCACCTCGCAAACCTCGCCCAGGAACAGATCCGCGAACGCTACGACCTCTACGCCCGCATGGCCGCCGCAACCCACTCCGCAACACCCGCACCCGAACAGAAATGAAACTCACGACCAAATACCTCGGCCTGGAACTGAAATCCCCGTTTGTCATCGGTGCCTCGCCGCTCGGCGAGGACGTCGATATGGCGCGGCACCTCGAAGATTGCGGCGCCTCGGCCCTCGTCATGCATTCCCTCTTCGAGGAGCAGCTCACGGGTGATTCGGATGCCATGACCACGCTCACCGAGTCGACCGAGGATTCCTCTCCCGAAGCCCTGAGCTACTTCCCCGAGGCCTCCGACTACAGCCTCGGCCCGGACGACTACCTCAACCAGATCGGCCGCCTCAAAAGCAGCCTCTCGATCCCGGTCATCGCCTCGCTCAACGGGCGCACGCCCGGAGGCTGGGTCTCCCATGCAAAGCTCATGGAAGAAGCGGGAGCGGATGCCCTGGAGTTGAACATCTACGAGGTTCCCACCGACATCGCCGAGAGCGGTGCCGACATCGAGGCCCGCGTGCTGGAAGTCGTCGCCGGTGTGCGCGAAAAGCTGACCATCCCGCTCTCGGTGAAGCTGGCCCCGTTTTACTCGTCCCTGCCGAGCCTTGCCAACAGCCTGCATCTCGCGGGCGTGAACGGCCTCGTTCTCTTCAACCGCTTCTACCAGCCCGATCTCGACATCGAGGATCTCGCCGTCGAACCAAAACTTTTTCTTTCGACCTCCTCCGAGCTCCTCCTGCGCCTGCGCTGGATGGCGGTTCTTTACGGAAAACTTCCGGTCTCCCTCGCTCTCAGCGGCGGCGTGCATAAAGTTCACGATGCGGTCAAATCGGTCATGGCCGGGGCGGACGTGATCCAGGTCGTCTCCCTGATCCTCCGTCACGGTCCCAAGGCGCTCGAGACTCTCATCAAGGACTTCACCGCCTGGATGGAGGAACACGATTACAACGATGTCACCGAGATGCGCGGCTGTCTCAGCCACAAGAACTCGCCCGACCCCGCCGCCTTCGAACGCGCCAACTACCTCCGCGTCCTGCAGCTCTGGAAGGTCTGAGAGCATCTCTCGGAAATAACCAGCCGATATAGGCGTCCCGCCTGAAAGACACTCGCCCTCGCTTGCGGAGTCAGCGCCCCAACGGGCTGACGCCCCACAACCCCGGAGGAAAGCAGCCTGTTCCGCGAAGCCATCGCCCGCACCGACGCCAAAATTGCACGACAACTTGCGGCCACCTGATTCCCTTCCGGAGAACCAGGCGGCAATGGGTGCCGTTCGGAAGACTGCCGCAGGCCCGAAGGGTGCTCGGCTCCGAACAATAGAGCCGGGCAAATCGAATGGGCTGTCAGAAATCTTCGCCTGAACCCCGGTTCCCATTTCTTCCCTTCAATTTCAAAAAAGCGTCAATACGCGGGACTCCGTTCTGACCCCGTTCCTGTGTCGAATCCCTGACTGCCGGAAGGACTCATCGCTGCTTGGCGCGGGCGACCTCCAGGTTCCGGCGAGCGTCGGCGTAGTCGGGTTTGATTTCCAGGGCTCTCTGGAAATGGGCGATGGCCTCAGCCACTCGTCCCTTTTGAAAAAAGGCGGCACCGAGGTTGTTGTGGGCCCCCGCGAAGCCGGGCTTGATTTCCAGGGCCTTTCGGTAATGGGCCATGGCCTCGTCGACCTGTCCGCGACCGAACAGGGCCCAGCCGAGGTTGTTGTGGGCCAAGTCGTAGTCGGGGCGCAAGTGATCATCAACTCCCAGTCGTTCACGAAAACCTCGAACTGCTGGGGTGTCGATAACAACAAGCGCGGGACGAACTCGAACCGGATCGTCGTCTTCCGGAAATAGGCGGCCCGTTTCAGACGAGCTGCTTGACCACGGTCGTGAGATAGACCGGCTCGGGGTGCTTGCCGCGGTATTTCGTGATCTCTTTTTTCCCGATCACGCGGAACCCGAACCGCTCGAGGACCTTGGCTCCGCGGCGGGATTCGAACGTGACCATCTGGCCGAAGACCGCTTTTTCGCCGCGCGCTTTGAGGGAGTCGAAGCAGGCGTTGAGCATCACGTGCGTCCCGGCGAAGCTCTGCGCCTCGGGCAGGACGTTGAAGTGGAAGTGCGCGGTTTTCCGCGGCGCGGCGGGAACCTCGCGCCAAGAATTTTTCAGGATCCACCGGATGAATTCCCGCGTGGCCGGGTTGTAGCGGCGGTATCTGGCGAGGCCGGCTGCAAAGAGTCTGAGGTTGTGGAAAAACCCGTGCCATTGCTGCCGCAGAGGACGCCGCGAGCCGAGCAGGTAGCCTTTCACCGCGCCGTCCACCTCGCTTTGAATGTAGGAAAGCAACCCCGGCGCGTGCTGAACCTCATCCAATATGACCGGCCCGGCAAAAAGATTTCAAAAATCCCCGGGGGTCATCTTTGGCCGCCTGCCGCACATCCAACTCTTCCAGCGTGCAGTAGGCATGCTTCGGAAAAACCGTGCGAACCAGAGTCGTTTTCCCGGACTGACGCGGCCCCGTGAGCGTCACCACCGGAAATTCGTGGGATTGGGTTTTCAGCGCGGCAGAAAGAAGACGCGGGATCATGATTTATGCAAAAATGCATTTCGTCTGCATATTTGCAAGCTGTAAGAAATGAGGAGGCGTCCTGGCGCGGATTTCCTTCAACCTCTCCTTCGCGGGCATGAAAAATCACAAACTACCAGAGAAACGTAACAGGCGGGATGAACGTTCCCCTTGGTCGCTGCGAAGTCCAGTTGGTTCCAAGAAGCGGTATCAGATCGGCAGACGCGAGGCACCCGTCCTTCCTGCCCCGCGCTGGTTCACCGGGCCATGAAGCCGATGAGCAGCCGGGCCAGCACCACGTCGTCCGCCACCTGGGTCGTCACAAGGTGCAGGTTGGCATCCGCACACCCGCGAAAGGCGCGCCGCAGTTCCGACGTGGTGTAGTGCGTGCAATTGCGGGCGGCCAGCCCGAGCGGGTAGGCATTTAACGTGCCGTCTTTCTTGCGCGGCAGGTGTTCGATGGCCGACGGGGGAAGCCGGTTCAGGGTCGAGGCAAAATAATGCGGCTCGGCCGGAGGCTGGATCTTGTGGCGCACAAGCAGATCCTTGACGAGCAGGAGATTTCTCACCGTCGGGAAGATCGAGGCCAGCAGGATGCCGACGCCCTTTTCGCCCTGACGAAACAACTGCGCGAGCGTCTCGAGTGCCAGCGGCAGGTCGCGCGCGGAAATCGCGTTCCCCACGTCGAAAATCCCGCTTGCGCGCGTCGCGGGCACCAGCGCGCGGACGTCCGCGGCATTGATCGGATGGGCGGATCCGAACGCGGTCTCCAGCTTGTCGAGCTCGTTGTCGAGCTGCCGGGTATCGACTCCCACGCGGGCGGCAAGGGCCTCGATGGCCGGGTGGGAGATTTTCAATCCCCGCTCGTGCGCGCGTCCGGCCGTCCAGGACACCACCTCTTCCTCGCCGGCCCGGAAGCCGAGATCGGGCTTGTCATGGATGTGCGTGATCCCAATTTTTGAGAGGAGTTTGTAGGCCGCGCGCCGCTTGTCGGCCTCGGGCGCACTCATCAGGAACGTAACGCCGTCGGGCAGCCCCTCGTGCAATGTTTTGCCGAGTTCTTCGAGGGCGGTGAGCACCGATTCCGAACGCCCGGTCACCGTGTCGGCCAGAAACGTCGCGCTCTTGAGCCAGACAAGCTTCGCGCCACCCAGAAACGGAAGCGTCAGCAGTGCCTGGCGGGTGGAATGGATTTTCCCAACGGCCGCATCCACGGTCTCGACCGCGCCGTCGATGGTTTCCAAACCAAAGGCGTCCGCGCCCGGGGCCAGCTCGGCCGCGAGTCCGGAGGCCGCTTTCTTCACCTCCGCCTCGTCCGAGCCGCTGATGAAATAGACCGCCGGTTTTTGTTTCTTTGCCGCCATCTTGTTTTCGTTGTGCTTCAAAATATCCGCGCCGGACAATCAAAAAACCTTTTTCAGCGAACGGCTGACGGTCCGGGCGGTCTGCTCGATATCGTCCGGCAAATGCGCGAGCGAAAGGAACCCCGCCTCAAACTGGGACGGGGCAAAATAGACGCCTTCCTCCAGGCAGTGGTGGAAAAATTTGGCAAACCGTTCGCGGTCGCTGCGCAGGGCATCCGCGAGCCGGCGGACCGGCCCCTCGCAGAAGTAGAGGCAGAACATCGAGCCGATCCGGTGGAGCGTGCAGGGCAGGCCGCTGATCGCTTCGCGGGTGAGCGCTTCGAGGGCCTGCCCGGACTTTTCCAATTCCGTCCAGCCATCGAGGCGTTCGAGTTCGCGCAGTTGGGCCAGCCCGGCGGCCATCGCGACCGGGTTGCCCGAAAGCGTGCCCGCCTGATAGACCGGGCCGTCGGGCGAAAGAAAATCCATGATCTCCGCGCGCCCGCCAAACGCGCCGACCGGCAGGCCGCCGCCAATCACTTTGCCAAGAGCTGTCAGATCCGGACGGATGCCGAAAATCTCCTGCGCGCCCCCGCGTGCGAGGCGAAACCCGGTCATGACCTCGTCGAGAATCAGGAGAGCGCCGGCCTCGGTGCAGATCGTGCGCAGGGCCTCGAGGAAACCGGGTTCGGGCAGGTAGAGCCCGGCGTTCGCAGGAACCGGCTCGATGATGACGCAGGCGATTTCGCCCGGGTTGGCCGCGAAGGCCGCGCGCACCGCCCCGATGTCGTTGAACGGCACGCAGATCGTGAGCTGCGCGAGCGCGGCCGGGATTCCGGCACTGTCGGGCGTGCCGTGCGTGAGCGCGCCGCTCCCGGCCTTGACCAACAGCGAATCCACATGGCCGTGGTAGCAGCCGTCGAATTTCAAAACCTTGTCGCGTCCGGTGAACCCGCGCGCCAGTCGCACGCAGCTCATCGTGGCCTCGGTGCCGCTGTTGACCATGCGGACTTTTTCGACCGAGGGAACAAACCGGCAGATCGTCTCGGCCATTTCGACTTCGAGGGGATTCGGCGTGCCAAAGCTCAGGCCGCGTGCGGCGGTTTCCCGCACGGCGGCAATCACGGCGGGGGCCGCGTGCCCGAGGATTGCGGGCCCCCATGTCCCGACATAATCGAGCAGCTCGCGCCCGTCGGTGGTGGTGATCCGGCATCCGCCGGCCGAACGGACGAAAAAGGGTTCGCCCCCCACGCCGCGAAACGCGCGCACCGGAGAGTTGACCCCGCCGGGAATGCGTCGGCGGGCGGCTTGGAAGAGATCGTGTGAGAGGTTCATAAAAAGGCGTTATTTCAAGACGCCGGTTCCCCAGCGCCTCTGCAGGAAGCGTTCCCAAGGCGAGAAGAAAAGACGGTCGGCCAGAAGCCCGATAAAGATAATGACGATCATCACGGCCACAACCTGATCCATCGCGTGCAGTTCGCGTCCGTAATGGAGGAGCTGGCCGAGACCGAATCCGGTGAGGATGGTGACAAAAATCTCGGCGGCCATGAGCGAGCGCCAGGCGAAGGCCCAGCCCTGCTTCATCCCCCCCACCAAGTAAGGGAGAGAGGCCGGCAGGATGACCTTGATCCAAGTATGGAGGCCTTCCGAGCCCATCGTTCGGGCTGCTCGAATATAGATAGGCGGCATCGTGCGCACGCCGTCACTCGTCGCGATAATCACCGACCAAAGCGTGCCCATCACCACGACAAACAACATCGCGGCCTCGGTCTGCCCGAACCAGAGCAGGGACAGCGGCACCCAGCAGACGCTCGGAAGCGTCTGCATGCCGAGCGCCAGCAGCCCAACAGTATCCTGGAACATTTTGAACCGCGCCGTGAGAAGGCCGAGCGGAATGCCGAAGACAAGGCCGATCGCGTAGCCGATGAGCAGGCGCTTCATGGTGACGAGTGTGGCCATTTCCAGCGTGCCGTCGCAGAGCGATTCTCTGATGTATCGCCAGACGCTGAAGGGCGAGGGCAGCATGACCGGGTTATACAGGCCGGACTGCGATGCCATCTCCCACGAGGCCAGCAGAAGAAGAAAAAAGACGGTGGATGCGATGCCGCGTTTCATTCCGAAACCTCCTTGCCTTCCTCTGCTGTAAATCCCTTGAGGGCCGCCATGATCTCGGTCGAATAGTGGGCGAGCTGCACGCTGTTGATGTCGCGGGCGCGGGGAAGGTTGACAGCGAACTCCGCCCGGATCCGCCCGGGGTTGCGCGAAAACAGAACGACCCGGTCGCCGAGGCAGGCGGCCTCGCGCACGTTGTGGGTCACAAAAATAATCGTCTTCCGACGGGCTTCCCAGATCCGCTGGATGTCGCCGTAGAGTTGCTCGCGGGTGAGGGCGTCGAGGGAGGCGAACGGCTCGTCCATGAGGAGAACGCGGGGATTCGGGGCGAGGGCGCGCGCCAGGGCGACCCGCTGTTTCATGCCGCCGGAGAGCTCGTGCACGTTGGCGTGATGGAGTTTTTCCAAGCCGACGAGGTGGAGGTAATACTTGGCGACCTCCTCGCGCTCCTTGTCCTTGAGACCGGGCTTGAGATTGAGGCCGAAGAGGACGTTGCCCATCACGTCGAGCCAGGGAAAGAGCGCGTGCTCCTGGAACATGACCATGCGATCACGGCCGGGCTCGCTGACCGGTTCGCCATTCGCCAGCACCTGCCCCGAATCCGGCTGTTCGAGTCCGGCAATGATGTTGAGAAGCGTCGATTTTCCGCAGCCGCTGGGGCCGACGAGGCAGACAAATTCGCCTTCGGCAACCTTGAGGTTCACCCGGTCGAGCGCGAGCACCGTCCGGCGCTTCGTGGTGAACGTCTTGGAAATTTCGACCGCGTCAATCCGCTCGGCCGTCGTGTTGATGAGTTCGTGCGCGAGGCTCACGGTGTCCAGATCAATTGGCCCAGGTTCACTTTTTCCCGCAGGAGACCGGCCTGCACCGCCTGCGTGACGAAGCTCTCAAACGGCTCCGGGGAAATCGCGTCGTCGAAAACGAGGCGCGTCCACGCCTGCGCGATCAGATCTGCGGAAATCTTGCTGCGGGTGATCGCCGAGAGTTCGTCGCGAACCCGGCGCCTGGCCTCGTCGGGGTTCGCCAGCACCCAGGCGGTCAGTTCGTGGTGGGCGGCCACGAAGCGTTTGGCGAGTTCGGGTTTTTCCTTCAGGAACCCCGCCCGGCCGGCGAGAACGGTGGTCAGCGGCCTCGGATCGGCGAAGAGGATTTTTCCGCCGCCCTCGTTGAGGAGGCGGGTCACCCACGGCTCGACCGTCCAGGCCGCATCGAGTTTGCCCTGCTGGAAGAGCGAGAGAATATCCGGGTTTGCGGTCGGGATCACGCGGGCGTCGCCGCCGGTGAGGGTTACTTTCATCCCGTGTGCCAGCAGCCAGGCGCGGCACTCGACGTCCTGGGTGTTGCCGAGCTGGGGGGTGGCGATCGTTTTTCCCCGCAGGCCCTCCGCATCCTTGATGGAGTCGCCGCGCACGACGAGCGCCTCGCCGCCGCGCATCGAGCCGCTCAGCACACGCACTTCGTTTCCGTTCGCGCGGCTGTAGGCGTTGACGACCGGGCTCGGGCCGACGTAGGTCAGATCAAGGGCCTTTGTGAAAAATCCCTCCATCGCCGAGGGACCCGCATTGTAGATGAACCACTCGATCTTCACGGGAGTGCCCAAGCGCGATTCGAACCAGCCTTTCCCCTCGCGGGAAAAGTTGGCGGCGACAAGGGCCTGGGCATGGGTGACATTCGGAAACAGCCCGACGCGCAGGACTTCCTGCCCGCGCAATGCCAGGGGAGAAAGAAGAAGGAAAAGAAAAACGGCAGGGCGGAATGCCGGGGACGGCCGTCCGGAACGAAACGGAAATTTCATGACAGCCCCAGAGCATTGCCGCATTCGTGCCGGAGTCAACGCGGGATTCACCATGCGATATATTCTTTTCCAGACGCCCCGCCTCGCTCAGGATGCCGGGCTATGAATCAAGCAAGCGTGAGAGTCCCTGCCACAACCGCAAACCTGGGGCCCGGATTCGACTGCCTCGGCGTCGCGCTGCAAATCCACAATACCACCACCGTGCGCCGGGGACGCGGCAAAGATCCCGGCGAAATGGCCGCGGAAGCGGCGGACGCGTTTTTTCACGAGGCGGGAGGAAAGCCGTTTGCTTTTTCCTGGAATGTTTCGGGCGATGTGCCGCGCTCGCGCGGGCTCGGCAGCAGTGTGACGGTTCGCCTCGGCGTGCTCCACGGTCTCAACGAGCTGGCCGGCCGGCCCCTTGACCGCCATCGGATCTTCCGGCTTTGCGCCCGGCTCGAAGGCCATCCGGACAATGCCGCGTCGGCGGCGTTCGGAGGCTTCACGGTCGTGCCGCCCGAAGGGCCGGTGCAACGCTATCCGGTTAACAAATCTCTCCGGTTTCTCCTGCTCATCCCGCCATTCGAAATCTCCACGCCCGCCGCCCGGAAGGCACTCCCGGCAAAAATTCCGCTGGCGGATGCCGTGTTGAGTGTCGGCAACGCGGCGGCTGTCGCGGCGGCGTTTGCCTCAGGCCAATATGCCCGGCTCACCGGATGTTTCGGTGACCGGCTCCACCAACCCTACCGCGAAAAACTGCTGCCCTGCCTGCCGGCCGTGATTGCGGCGGCGGAGTCGGCCGGGGCCATCGGCGGATGGCTGAGCGGCTCCGGCTCGACGATCGCCTGCATCACAACCCGTCGGACGGAGAAGATCGCCCGCGCCATGCTGTCGGCCTCCGGACTGCCCGGTGCCGCCGTGTTCGACGTGGGAGCCGACAACTCGGGCGTGCGCATCCTCCCATGAGACGCTGGATCGAAGGCCTCGAAACCTTTGCCATCGACGTCATTCTCGAACGGCGCTACGGGCGGCGCGCCGACATCCTGCGCTGGCTGCTCTCCGGGCTTTCCGCGATTTATCGCCTCATCGTGCAGGCCCGGCTGGCCCTCTACCGCAGCCGCATTTTTCGCAGCCACTCGCACGGATGTCTGGTGATCAGCGTGGGGAACCTGACCGTTGGTGGCACCGGAAAAACCCCGGTGGTCGAAATGCTCGCCCGCGCGCTCCAGGAGGGAGGACGCCGCGTGGCCATCCTCAGCCGCGGCTACAAGAGCGTTCCGCGCCCCCTCCTGCTCCGCCTTCTCGACAAGTTGACAAAAAACAAATCCCTGTTCATGCCGCGTGTGGTTTCCGACGGCCAGTCGCTTCTGCTGGATTCGCGCACCGCCGGCGACGAGCCGTTCATGCTCGCAAACAACCTGCGCGGGGTCGTCGTCCTCGTCGATCGCGACCGCGTCAAGAGCGGGATCTACGCGATCCGCAAATTTGATGCCGACACGCTGATTCTCGACGACGGGCTGCAATACATCCGGATGCGCCACGGGCTCGAAATCGTCCTGATCGACCGACAGGCCCCCTTCGGGAACGAGCACATGCTGCCGCGCGGCACACTGCGCGAGCCGCCGGGCAACCTCCGCCGCGCCACGCATATCTTCCTCACCAAATGCGACGGCGGCGACAACAGCGCCGTCATCGCGCGCATCCGCCAGCACAACCGCACGGCCGACATCATCGAATGCGCCCACCGCCCGAAACACCTGCGCAATTTTTCGACCGGGGAAATCAAGCCGCTCGATTTCCTCCGCGGGCTCCGGATCGGCTCGCTCTGCGGGATCGCCGTCCCGGACAGCTTTGAAAATGCCCTCCGGAAACTTGACGCCGGGATCGAACTCTCAAAAACCTACACCGACCACCACCGCTATACCGCCCGCGAAGTCGAGAATTTCATCCGCCGCTGCGGCCGCCGCGGGATCGACGCCATCATCACGACCGAGAAGGATGCCGTCCGCATCCCCCGGATCCTCGATCCCGAGGTGCCTCTCTACTACCTGCGCGTGGAAATCGAGATTCTCGCCGGGCAGGCCGCCTGGGATCGTTTTGTGGACAGGCTCACCCGCCCCCAGCCGCTCGTCGCCCCCCGGCGGTTCTACTGAACGGAAAAAATCCATTGTCATGACCGTCCGGATCGTGCCTGAATGGCGGGCATGGAATTTCCCAACGTCACCGCCGTTGCCAAGGCGAATGTCTATTTCGAGGGGCGCGTCGTTTCGCACGCGATCCGGTTTGCCGATGGATCCCGCAAAACGCTCGGCCTGATTTTTCCCGGCACCTACCACTTCGGAACCGACGATGCCGAGCGGATGGAAATCACCGACGGATCGTGCCGGGTCGTTCCCGACGGTTCCGCATCCCCCGGCACCTACGCGGCCGGCACGGCCTTCGAGATCCCCGCCAAATCAGGCTTCACGATCACGGTCGGCGAGGGGATCTGCCAATACGTTTGCTCGTTCCTCCCGTGACGGGCCGATGCCCGGCGGCTCACGGCTGATGGGCGGCCAGCACGCGCTCGATCATGCCGGTCGTCGAGCGACCGTCCACGATGTCTGCCAGCACAACACGCCCGCCGTGGGCCTCCACAATTTCGCGCCCGCTGACGTAGTGCGCCCAGTCTTTTCCTTTCACGAGGATGTGGGGAAGGATTTTCCCGATGAGATCCTTCGGCTCGTCTTCGTCGAAAAGGACGACAAAATCCACCGCCCGCAGCGAGCCGACAACAAACCCGCGGTCGCCTTCGGGATTGATCGGGCGGGTCGGCCCCTTGGCCCGGCGCACCGAGACGTCGCTGTTCAAACCCACGCAGAGCGCGTCGCCCTGCGCCCGCGCAAAGGCCAGATACTCCGCGTGCCCGCGGTGCAGAATGTCGAAGCACCCGTTCGTAAAGACCAGCCGCTGCCCGGCCGCATCCAGACGGTCGCGTTCATTTCTCGCCTCTTCGGGAGTCAACAGGACAGGCCCCCTCATGGATTCCGGCTTTTGAGGTTTTCAAGATTCGCCCGGACGGATTCCATTTCCGGATCGTCGGGCTTGCGGGTGGCCGCATAGGTTTTGAGGGCGGCTTCGTAGTAACGTTCCGCCTTCTTGAGATTGCCGCTGGAGTGGTGCAGCACGGCGAGATTGGCCAGCGACTGAGCCACCTCGGGGTTCATGGCGCCGAAGACCTGTTCCCGAATCCCCAGCGCCCGCAGGTGAAGATTCTCCGCGCGGATCCAATCGCCCGCCTCGGTGTAGGCGACCCCCAGATTGTTGCAAACCAAGGCGACTTCCGGATGCACCTCGCCATGCAACCCGACCGCGACATTGATCGCCTTGAAATAATCCGCCTCCGCCGCCTTGAAGTCTCCGGCCCGCCGCTCGAGCCCCGCCAGGTTGCTCAGGAGCATGGAGTGCTGCGCGTGATCGTGCTCGCTCTCGAAGAGTTCGAGCGCCTGACTGTAATATTTCCGCGCGGTTTCCACGTCGTCCTGGTGGTCGAAGAGAAGGGCGAGCTTCGTGGCAACCCTCGCCGCCGCCGCCAGATAGCCCGCCTCCAGATTCCGGGCAAGCCCCTCCTCAAAGTCCGCGGCGGCATCCGGGAAATAGCCGGTTGCCAGGCAAACATCCCCCGCAATCTCGAGCGCGTCGCAATGCCGCCGGCTCCCGCTGCGAAAAACCTGCGCGGCCGTCTCCTTGAATTTTTTCGCAGCGAGGTGATGCTTTTCCCGGGACAAAACACTGCGGCTGGATTCGAGATCCCGGCAGAGTTCCTCCCAGAGGTTGACGGTCGTTTGCACCCGTGAAGTATTACCGTGGTCTTCGGTAAAATGACGAGACGAAAAGCTCGGGGCAACACGCTTGGAAACCCCGTGTAACGAAATCTTCACAAAAAAGACTTGGCAAACAAGGCGCAGAGCGGAGAGTGTCTTTATCAAAGAAGGGGGGGGAACATCATGAAAATTGCAGCACTCACATCCCAATCCGGGAAATTTTTGTGCGCCGTTGTGGCGTTCGCGGCCATTTCGATTGGCGCGGCCTCGGCGTCCCAGCAGGAGGATCAGATCGCGATCCAACTCGGCGGGCTCGTGCTCAAAGTGGATGTCAATAACGCGAAGACCTCCGACGCGGACATCGCGCGGGCTCTCGTCGAGGGACGCGCCATCCTCCAGTCCACGGCCTCAAGAGCCGTTCCCGTTGTCGCGGGCCAGTCGTTTGGCGCGGATCAGGTTCAGACGGCGGCAACCCGCGCACTCATCCTGGAAGCCACCCAGAAAGCACTTGCAACCCCGGTGACCAGAACCATCACGCGGCAGATTGTCACGCTCAGCAACGGGAGAAGAGTGACGGTCGGGGCGACCCTCAACCCGAAGCTGACAACGGCCAGCGCGATTGCCGCCTACGCGCTCAACCGGATTCCAAACGCCGCCCCCGCACTCGCGAAGAGCGCGGTCGCCGCCGCCATGAAACTCGTCAACGGCGAGCCGGTCTTCAACTACCCCGGCAAGACACCGGAAAAAGTCCAGGAATTGCAGATGCAGGATGCCGCAAAAGCCGCCGGGTTCGCACTTTCGTATTCGTTGAAAGCCTACCCGGGCGGCACGCAAAACTGGCCGCCCGTCCCGCGCACGGGCCCGGTCGCGGGAGAGGAATACCTGCCCAACTTCAGCGAGAGGTCGATCCCCGGACACGGTGCCAATGTGCAGGCCTCGAATTTGGACGGCCTCAGTCAGGCCGCGGCCGCGATCGCCGCGAACGTCATCAGCGGCCTTGGTCCTGTTGACGGCCTCTATGGTCAGTCCACCACGAACGTCAAGTTCCTCACCCAGTCGATGGTCGAAACCGCCCTCGTCATTTTTCAGTATTCCGCGGCGATGCGGGTTGCGGGACCCCTGGTTTTCCAGCAGAATTCACCCACGGCAAAAGGTGGCTTTGTTGATGGCGTTCTCGGGGTGACCGCGCGGAGCGTTCTCAACGGCATTGTGATCGGAGCGGTTTCCGAGAACAAGACCGATATCCCGCTCATTGAGGGGGTTTCCCAGGGTGTCGCTCGGGCAGTCGTCAGTTCGTATTTGAAGGCCTGCGCGATCGCCAATGCCATCCCGATGAAATTTGGTTTGTTCAAGGAATCCAACTCGCCGGCGGTCATTGAGGCCTTCACCTTGGCCGGTGCGAATGCCAACCTCCTGCCGTTTGTCACCACATCGTTCGAAGAGGGCTGGACGCAGGACAGACCCTATGCCAGCATGAGAAATCTTGTCTTCGCGGGAAACGAAGGCGCGATCAACGGAACCGGAGATGGAAATCCTTCCGCGGTTCCGAGAAACCCCGGGATTGCCAGCCCGGTGACAAGCACCGTTGGCAAATAGTGTGGGATGCCCGGAACATGATTAAAGTTTCTTTTCTTCTACCCGTCGTGTGGTTGTCGTTCGGTTCTGTCACGCTCTTTGCGCAGAACGCCGCGAGTGCAAACCAACCGGCTCAAATGCCGGGGTTCAAAACGGATTCCGGATCCGTGGCACTCGCACCGGATTCGTCGGAGGGTGAGGCCGTCAGTTCCGGATTGAACAAGAGCAAGGGGGGATTTTTTTCGAACCTGCCCGTCGATCTCACCGCGACCGTGCGCACCGGTTACGACACGAATGTTTATTACGCGACCACGAATCCGCTCGGCAGCATGTATTCGTCGGTGGGAGGCAGCATGTCGCATTCGTTTTCGAACTCCAGGCTGCAAATCAAAACCCTGCTCGGCGGGGGGGCTTCGATCTACTACTCCGAGCCCGGAAACAACATGCTTTACACCGGGAATTTCAATCTCGACCTCCAATACAAGCTCGCGCCGCGGCTGCAGTTGACATTTTCCAACACAACCCAATACCTGCCCCAACCCTCGTATGGCCTGGTCGGAGGCAATACCCAGTATAACTCTGCCTACATCTACGAGAACGCCAAAATCGACCTTGCCGTTCAGATCTCCCCGAAGTTCTCCGCGATTACTTCGTATGATTTCATGGAGTTTTATTACCTTCAGCAGGCCGCCAACTCAACCCAGGGCTACATCCAGCAGACGCTTTCGGAATCGATCCAACACCTCTTCCTGCCGAAAACCACGCTCGTCCTCGAAGCCCGCCTCTCCCCGACAACCTACAATACCAGCGGCCAATACAGCGTGGCGAGTTATCTGCTGGTCGGGGTCAACCAGACGTTCAATCCGCGTTTGAAATTCACCATGCGCACCGGCGGGGAATACGTCACAAACCAGAACCCGATCAGCGGCGCCTCAACCCAGATCCTCCCGTTCTGGGAATCGAGGCTCACCTACAATTTCGGCCCGGCCTCGTCGCTGTCGTGGGATGCCCGCTTCGGGACGGAATCCGCCGGCATGGCAAATACCAACATGTCACCGACCTTCCGGACAGGATTTTCGATCATGCACGCCCTGACCGCCCGCATCGCCCTCAACATGGGCCTTTACTACATCAACAACCGATACCAGCAGCAGGCCCCCGCCGCCAATTACTCGAAAAATACCGGCGAGTTCACCTTCGGTGCCATGTATAAAATCAACCGCTACATGAGCCTGGAACTCGGCTACAGCTTCTCGGATGTCATATCCCAGGGTCAGTCCGGCTTGGATTACAACCGCCAGACCTTCTACGCCGGAGCCGCTTTTGCCCTCTGATCGGGCCATGAACCAAACCATGGATGCCCGGTGGCTTTTTCTCTTTTTGTTCGGGAGTTGCCAAACACCCGGCTCGACTTATATTGACCGCCCATCATGACTCCAACCTCAAATCCCGCACAGCCTTCAGAGGCCGATGAGCTGACACTTCACCTTTTCGACTACTGGCGGGTCATCAGCGTGCGCTGGCCGCTGGTTCTTCTCGTCTTCATGCTTGTCGTGATCACGGCCGGCATCGTGACCTACCTCATGCCCCGGCAATATGCCGCCATGGTGTCCATGGAAGTCCGGGAAGATGACAACGCGATCACCGTGTTCAACAACGGGGGCGGCCAGCGGTTCAGTCCGCGGTTTCTGTCGACCCAGTTTGAGATCATGCAGCACAAGGAAGTTCTTTATCCTGTCATCAAGACCCTCGATTTGGAGAAAAAATGGAACCTCGGATCCCTTGAACTCACCTACCAGAGGCTTCGCGGCATGATCGAAGTGCGCGAGGTGCGCAATACCGACCTGATCCAAATTCTGGTTTATGATGGCGACCCCAACTTGGCGGCGATCGTCGCCAACTGCGTTGCCGAGCAATACCAGCGCAAACGCATCGAGGAACAGGAACTCGTCGTCAACCGATCCCTCAAACAACTCGATGACGAAGTCGCCAAACAGAGGCTGAAAGTCGAGGGGCTCCAGAAAGAAATGGCGCGCATCCGCGTGGAAAACGGCATTCCCGACCTGAATCCGGACAACGTGGAAAACCCGTTGCAGGCGGAATCGACGCTTCTCATGAGCGTCGAAGAACTGGTCAGCAGCGAGCGGCTCAGAAACAGCCAGCTTCGCGCGAGGGCCGGGCAGATCGCCCAGATGACCGACGACCAGATCATGCGGTCGGTCAGCGCGCTGGAAATCAAAGACCCCACGATCGACCAGATCCTGCCCCAGCATCAGCAGTCCGCCTCGGAAGAAGCCCGCATGCTCAATTCCGGCCTCGGTGTCAATCACCCTCTGGTTCGATCCCTCCGGGCAAAGAAGGATGTGATGCAAAAGCAGCTTGCCGATCAGATTATCGTCCTGCGCCGGGGCCTTGAGGCAAATCTTAAAATCTCGGACGAATCGCTCAAGAGCCTCGAAGTCCGCCTCGGCGAATCCCGCACGAACCAGCAGGAGAGCAAAACGCGGGCGACATCCTATTTCGAGGTGAAGAACGCCTACATCCAAGCCCGCAGGATTCTCGAAGGGATGGAGACGAAGCTGAGCACGGAAAGGGTGCAGCGCGCACTGCCGCACTCGCCCACAACCATCTGGGAGCAGGCCGAACCTTCGCAATATCCGGCACGCCCCCGCGTCGCCCTCAACATGAGCCTGGCTGTCATCGTGGGTCTCGTGTTCGGCGTCGGTCTTTGCTTCTTCATCGAATACCTCGACACCAGTGTCAAAACCATGGCCGATATCGAGAAATTCCTTCAGGTTCCCGTGCTGGCCGTCATCCCGAAGGAAATTACGATTCTCTTGAACGAGGCGGATGACAACCCGGATGCCGAGGCCTACCGGATCATGCGCACAAATATCGAATTCAATCGGAAAAACACCGAGGAAAATACGATCACCATCGTCAGCGGCGGCCCGGGGGAGGGGAAATCCACAACCCTGATCAATTTGGCCTACACCTTTGCCAAGGGCGGATACAGCACGCTGATTGTGGACGCCGATCTTCGCCGGCCTTCCATGCACAAGTTTTTTGATGTCCCAAACGCCAAGGGGCTTTGCGACTATTTGACGACCGAGGCCGATCTCGATGATCTGGTTCAGATCACCAAGACCGAGAATCTCTTTTTTCTTCCCTGCGGAAAGGTTCCCCGCGATTCGGTTGGCGTCCTGAATTCCAACCGCATGATGGAGTTCATCGAAGAGGTCAAGGGGCGTTTCGATCTTGTCTTCTTCGACTCCCCGCCCATCCTCGGAGTCAGCGATGCCTCGATTCTTGCGAGTTGCATGGACTTCACGATCATGGTCGTCCAGCACAGGAGGTTCCCGCGATCCATGTCGCAGCGTGCCAAGCAGGCCATTCTCAACGTCGGTGGAAATATTCTCGGCGTCGTGCTCAATAACGTGGATACCCGCCACGACCAGTATTACGAATACTACACAAACTATTACAGCTACCAGTCCAAGGAATCCCGCGAAGCCTTCAAAAAATCCGTCAAACACAAGCTCCGTTCGGCCGAAGTGACTGCGAAAGCCAAAGATCCCGCAAATGAAAAATTCGATGACTACTAAAAGGGCGGTAACCCGCGATCCTCTCCACGGAAAAGCCGGCCCGTTTCCCGGGTTCGTCCGCGCCCTTCGTGTGGCGCGGTTGGCCGCGTTCGCCTTGGCGGGATTGTTTCCGTTGCTGGGCCTTGTCGAGTCCGCCTCCGCCCAGGATGCCCGTCTTCGCGAGGGAGACCAGCTGGAAATCCGCATCGGCGGCGTTCCGTCGGAGGAAATCATGCAAATCGCGGGCTCTTACACGGTCGATGGCCAGGGGTTTGTGAACCTGCCGCATGTCGGAAAGATCAAAGCCGTCGGCACCTCGCAGTCGGAATTGCAGACGGCCATCGAGAACGCCTACCGCAGCCAGCAAATTTATACCAACCCGCAGATCACCGTCACCGTTCCCAACATGGCCCGGTTTGTCAATGTCGGCGGAGCGGTCAGAAGTCCGACGCGCGTGCCCTTTACCGCCGACCTCACCGTTCTCGGGGCGATTACCGCGGCGGGCGGATTCACCGATTATGCCGACCAGGGAAAAGTCAAACTCCTTCGCGGCGGAGAAGTGACGGTTATCAACATCAAAGATGTCCGGAAAAATCCGGACAAGGATGTCAAAGTCAAGCCCGGCGACAAGATCGAGGTTTCGCAGAGCTTCTTCTGATCCGGGACGCCGCCAGTCCGGCTGGCTCCCGAAAATCAGCGGACTTCGTCAAGAGGCGACGCCCCTGCTCAGGGACGGGAATCGCCCCGGCTTGCGAAGCGGACTGGCGGGGTTTCGCGCCTCCGGCTCTCCCGTTTGTGGATTTCTTTATCCCCGGTTCGATAATTTTTCTCGTTTTTCCCTTGCGTTGTTCCGCTGGTTCTCTAGTCTTTCCGTCCCGCTCAATGTCGGGACACAAAACGCAAACATTAATCGCTCTTTAAATTATGGCAGCACCAGCAGGACAAAAAATTCGAATCCGACTCAAAGGATTCGACTACCGCATTCTCGATGCCTCGGCATCCGAGATCGTTGAAACCGCGAAACGCACCGGATCGAAAGTCACCGGCCCGATCCCACTCCCCACACGCATCGAAAAATTTACCGTCAACCGCTCCCCGCACGTGGACAAGAAGTCCATGGAGCAGTTCGAAATCCGCACCCACAAGCGCCTCCTCGACATCGTCGAACCGACCGCAAAAACCGTTGATGAACTCCGCAAGCTGAACCTCCCGGCCGGCGTCGATATCACCATCAAAATCTGACCGCTATGAGCATTGGACTTCTCGGAAAAAAATTAGGAATGACCCGCGTCTATGACGAAAAGGGTCGTGTCACTCCGGCCACCGTCATCGCCGCCGGCGGCAATCGCATTCTCCAAACCAAGACCGCTGAAAAAGACGGCTACACGTCGGTGCAGGTCGGATTTGACGACCAGAAACCGCAGCGCGTCTCGAAGGCCCAGACCGGACACTTCGCAAAAACGACTTCCACGCCGAAGCGCTTCATCCGCGAGTTCCGCCTCGCCGAAGGCGAAACATTTCCGGAATCCGGCGACGTGAAGGTGACGACATTTGAAGTTGGCCAGTTTGTTGACGTCATCGGCCAGTCGAAGGGCAAAGGATTCCAGGGCGTTATGAAAAAGCATAACTTCCAGGGACAGAACATGACCCACGGCTCGACGACCCACCGCCGCAACGGTTCGATCGGCAACCGCTCGACCCCCGGCCGCGTCTGGAAGAACATGGGCATGCCCGGCCACCTGGGTGACGAGCGTGTCACGCTCCAGAATCTCCGCGTCCTCCAAGTGCGCGACGAAGACGGCGTCATCGTCGTCAGCGGTGCGATTGCAGGAGCCAAAGGTTCTTACGTGATCGTCCGCCCTTCCAAGAAAAAGAAACCGGTTAAGAAGGGATAGATGGAAACGCAGCGGCGGATGCGCGGTTCGAGGGCCGCACAGGCGATCGCCAACGCGCCTCCTTGTGATCCGCCCATGCAGGACAGCCTTCTGGCATCGACCTCATCGAAGGCGGCGACGACCCGCGCGAGCTGGACGGTATCGAGAAAGATCTGGCGGAACAGCAGCTTGTCGGGCGATTCGTCGAGCCCCCGGATGATGTGCCCGTTGAGGGTGTTCCCTCGCACGCCGCCCAGATCCTCGCTGCGCCCCCCTTGGCCGCGGCAGTCCAACGCTGCAACAGCGAACCCCTGTGCCACATACGACAGCTTGTCCTGCCAGTCCCCGCTGTGCCCGGTGTATCCGTGAAAGAGAAGCAGCGCCGGTGACGGGCGGGGCGGATTTTTTGGACGAAGGTATTTGGCGTATATCCGCGCGCCACCGACCCCGGTAAAAAAGAGATCGAATGTTTCGGCATCGGCTGCACGAATCACGGTGGAAGGGATCAGCTCGGGGCGTGGGTCGGTCGCATCCAGGTCGGCCAGGGCGCGTTTCCAAAATTCGTCAAAGTCGCCCGGACGAGGGTTGATTCCCCGGTATTCGCGGAGTTCTTCCAGCGGCTTGTCGAGGACGGGCATGTCCGGCAATCAAGGCAACATCCGCAGGAGCGGCTGGGGATACACGCCGAGGATCAGAATGAGAGCGGAGAGGATGATGATCGCCACACGGGAGGGCAGGGAGACAGTGATCGCGGGCGCGTCTTCAGGCGGAGCCTGCCAATACATCGCACGGATGATTTTGAGATAGTAGTAAAACCCGCAGGCCACAGTGACCACCCCGATGACGACAAGCGGGTATTTCTGCTGGCTCATGGCCGCTTCAAAGAGGAAGAACTTGCCGAGAAATCCGACGGTGAACGGCAGCCCCGCCAGGGACAGCATCGCGAGGAGCATGGAAAAAGCGAGCCCCGGCGACCGGCGGCCGAGGCCGTTGAAGTGCGAAATTTCTTCTCCCCCGGTGGCCTTGGCCACCGGAACGAGCACAAGGAACGCAAGGAACGTCATGACCAGATAGCCGAAGAGATAAAAGAGGATCGCGCGACCGGCGAAGACCGCCCCGTAACTGGCGACGCCGACGAGCAGATACCCGGCATGGGCGATGCTCGAATAACCGAGCAGGCGTTTGAAATTCGTCTGCGGGATCGCGGCAAGGTTGCCGTAGAGCAGGGTCAGCGCGGCAAGCACACTCAACACGGGAAGCAGCTTTTCCCGAAGAGTGGAGAGAGCGAGGAAGGGTTCGAGCACACGAACAAGAACAGCAAAGCCAGCCGCCTTGGAAGCCACCGACAGATAGGCGGCAACAGGAGTCGGAGCCCCCTGATAAACATCGGGCACCCAGAACTGGAAAGGCACGGCGGCAATTTTGAACCCAAGGGCGACCAGCACCAAGCCGATCCCGAAGAGCAGGCCGGCGGATGCCGGAACGTTTGCGATCTGCTGAAGGTTGGTCTGGCCGGTCATTCCGAAGATCCACGTGATGCCGTAGACGAGGAAGCCGGTCGAGAGCGCCCCAAGAATGAGGTATTTGGTTCCGGCTTCGAGGCTGGCCGCGCTCCGGCGCATGTAGGCGACCTGCACGTAGAACGAAATTGTCACAAGCTCGAGCGCGCAGAAAATCATAATGAAATCGGCGGCAGTGGCCAGCCACATCAAGCCGGCACAGGTGAAGACCGGGAGCACAAAAAATTCCCCCACACCGGCTTGGGGAGCCGATCCCGGGATGAACCGCTCGACGACCGGGGCATAATCAATGGCCAGAACCAATGTCAGGATCGTGGCCAGCAGTGCAAAGCGCTTGAAAAACATTCCCTGCGGATCGGTCACATAAAACCCGCACGCCTCCATGCCGGCCCCTCCGCTCCCCGTGAAGAAACTCAGGACAAGCACGCAGCCGAGACCGACAATCGCGCCGTAGGCCAGCGCGGACTTGTCGGTTTTGACAAGAAACGAATCCGCCATGAGCAGGAAAAGCCCCAGACAGACGACACAGATTTCGAGTGCGAGCGGCGGGATCATGGGAGGAGAGCGGGCGCGATGAGCTTCACGAGCAGTTGGGGGAAAAATCCGGTTGCAAGCATGACCGTGATGAGCACGGTGAGGGCCGTCCGGGACAGTCCGGCCAAATCGGGGAGACCGGACCAGCGCGCGTTTTGTGTTCCAAGAAAAATCCGGCGGTAGGCGCGCAGCATGTAGATCGCGGAGATCACAACCCCCCACACCCCACAGACGGTGGCAATTTGGAAGTTGTTCAGCGCAAAAATTTCCTTTCCGCCGGCGAAGCCCATGAGGGATTTGCCGCCGGAGAACGAACCGAAGAAGACGAGGAGCTCGCCGGCAAATCCGACGAAGCCGGGGAGGCCGATCGCGGCCATCGCGGCAAATCCAAAGAAGAGCCCGAACGCGGGCATGGTTTTGGCCAGTCCGCCAAGCTCGGCAAAATCGAGCGTGCCGGTGCGGGCGCGGAGTTCCCCGCTCAGGGCAAAGAGCGCGGCAATCGAAAGCCCGTGGGCGAAGAGCATCATCGAGGCCCCGGTAAGGCTCACGGTATTGAGTGCCGCGAACCCGAGGAAAATGTAGCCCATGTGCATGACGCTCGAGTAGCCGAGCATCCAGTCGAGCTTGCGCTGTGCGATCGTCACATAGCCGATGTAGAGGATATTTCCGACAAGCAGGATGAGCAGGATGTTGGAATATTGCCTCACCGCATCGGGCAGGATCGGCGCGGCAATGCGGATGAGACCGTAGAGGCCGAACTTTTTCAGCACACCGGCATGAAGCATGGCGGCGGGAGCGGGCGCGCTGGCATAGGCCTGCGGGGCCCAGGTGTGGAACGGGAAGAGCGAAACGAGAATCCCGAACCCGGTGAGAAGAAGGAGATAGACCCATGCGGCGTCGGTGATCAGCCCCGCCTCGGCCATCATCGTGATCCGCCGGAGGTCGAACGTCCGGTAGCCCTCGGGCTGCACGAGATAAAGTCCGATCAGGCCGAGCATCAGAACAAAGCTTCCCAGCGCGAGGTAGATCGTCGCTTTCCATGCCGCCGCCTGCCGGTCACCGGATCCCCAGATGCCGATAAGCAGGAAGGTCGGAATGAGCGCCAGCTCGTGGAACATGTAAAAGAAAAACAGATCCACCGAGGCAAACGCCCCGATCACTCCGGCCGAAATAAACATCAGGCACGCGTAAAACCACTGCGGGTTCTTCTCGGGCGTCCGGGCCACGGCAACCGCAGCCACCGTCACCAGCGCCGAAAGCGCCAGCATGACCAAGCTCAGGCCGTCCGCCCCCAGGGTGAAGCTGATCCCGAGCTGTGGCACCACCGGAACCGAGGAGACGAATTGGTATCCGGGCCCGAGCGTTGGATACGTGGCCAGCAGGACGCACACAAAAAAGAGGCTCACCGACGCGCCAAGGAGCGCGGTGAACCGGGCGTTCCACCCCGCCATGATGAAGGCTGCCGCGACCAGCGGAACAACAATCAGGAAGAGCAGCGGGCTTTGGGAAAAAAGCGGATTCATCGGAAAAGGAGAAAGTAGAGGAGACCGACGGCACCGGCGCCGAAGAAGAACGCGTAGGCCTGGATGTTGCCGATTTGCAGGAAGCGCAGGACAAACCCGCACGCCCATGTGGCGATGCGCGGAACCTGGACGACAAGGCCGTCGACGATCCAACGGTCGGTCCAGGAGAGGGCGAGCGCACCGCCATCCTGAACGTTTTTGACCAGCCAGCCATAGGCATCGTCAATATAGAGCCGGTTCGCGAAAAGCGGGATGTAAACAGGATCCTTTTCAACCTTCCGGCAGTAGAGGAGAACAGCACCGCCAAGGCCGGCCAGGAACAGCGCGGGAAGGAGAATATGCAGGAGATGCGGAACGGACGGTGGCTCCCCGACGTGGAAGAAGATTTTCTGAATGGGCGGCCAGCCCGCAAGGATCGACGGAATGGCCAGGCAGATCAGCGGAATGAGCATGACGAGCGGGGACTCGTGCGCCTGCATGGCATGGCTGCCGCGGGGGCCGCCCAGGAAAACCACAAAGATCAAACGGAACGTGTAGAAGGCGGTAAGCCCGGCGGTGGCAACGGCAAGCCATCCGAGGAATGGCTGATTGACGACCGCCCATTCGATGATCAGATCCTTGCTGAAGTATCCGCTGAAGCCGGGGCAGCCGGACAAAGCCAGCGCGCCCGCCCACATCGCCAGAAAGGTGATCGGCATCTTGTTTTTCAGCCCGCCCATTTTCCAGATGTCCTGTTCATGATGCATGCCGACGATTACCGAACCGGCGCACAGGAACAGGAGGCATTTGAAGCAGGCGTGCGTGAAGAGGTGGAACATCGGCACGTCGGCGGTCTTCGCGACCCCGATCCCAAGCACCATGTAGCCGAGCTGCGAGATCGTCGAATAGGCGAGGATCCGCTTGATGTCGTTCTGCTGGGTCGCCATCAGTGCGGCCGCGAAACAGGTCAGGCCGCCGATCCAGGCGATGACGGTGAGCGCATCCGGAGCGGCTTCCAGGATCGGGAAAATCCGGGCCAGCATATAGACACCGGCGGCGACCATTGTCGCGGCGTGCAGCAGCGAACTGACGGGCGTCGGGCCCTCCATCGAGTTCGGAAGCCAGACGTGAAGCGGGAGCTGGGCGGACTTTCCAATCGTGCCGCAGAAGACCAGAACACACGCGATCGTGAGATAAACCGGAGTTTCCTTCAAAAGCGGGATGGCCTTGGTGAGCTCGGTAAAAACAACGGTTCCCGTGGCCGCCCACAGGAAGAGGATGCCCAGAAGAAATCCGAAATCGCCCACGCGGTTCACAATGAATGCCTGCTTGCCGGCATCGGCCGCCGAGTCCTTGGAGTAGTAGTGCCCGATGAGGATATACGAGCTCAGGCCGACGAGTTCCCAGAAGATGAACATCATCACGAAGTTGTCGGCGAGCACGATACCGAGCATCGAAAAGAGAAAGAGCGCGAGCCCGGCAAAGTAGCGCCAGTAACCTTCCTCGGTCTTCATGTAGCCGAGCGAATACGTGAAGACCAGCGTGGCGATCGTCGTCACCACCACGAGCATGACCTTGCTCAGATGATCGACCGTCATCCCGAATGGCACACGCAGCATCGAACCAAAATCAAGCCAGTAAAACCGGATCGCTCCGGCCGGATCAGGTTGTAAAAACAGCCACCAACTCAGCACACATCCGACCAGCGCGGACGCGATCGCCAGGGAGGAGCTCAGCGGCTTCGACAGCCGTCCAAAAAACAGGATCAGAACCGCCGCGGCAAGCGGTGTGAAAAGAATAATCCAGGGCGCGGTGAGCGTGCTCATCAAAACTTCAGGGTGTCGAGATCCTCGACGTGCGTGGTTCGTTTTGCGCGGTAGAGGGCGACAATAATGGCGAGCCCGACCGCCACCTCGGCCGCCGCCACGGTGATGATGAAAAACACCAGCACCTGCGCGTTGTAATTCGGCAGCCCGTTCACCGGGTGAAACCGCGAGAAGGCGACCAGCGAGAGGTTCGCCGCGTTGAGCATCAGCTCGAGGCCCATGAAAATAATCAGGATGCTCCGGCGCAGCAGGACGCCCGCCATCCCGATCGAGAAAAGCAGGCCGCTGACAAGGAGGTAGTTGGCGAGAGTCGTCACGTTTTTACGAAAGGCGAAAGGCCCGGAGCGTGCGCGCCACGAAAAGAGGAAAACTTTTTGTTCATTTGAGTTCCTTTTTGCTGAGGACGACGACGCCGACGGTGGCAGCCAGAAGGAGCACGCCGATGATCTGGAACGGAAGATTGAAGTTGTGGAAAAGAGCGAGCCCGATCATTGCCACGTCGTTGATCTGCGGATTCGAGAGGGCCGGCTTGGCGATCTGAAACGCGGGATCCGAGACGACGACCTTGACGAGGGCGGCAAGGAATCCGCTGACGACCAGACCGCCGCCAGCCCATGCCAGCAGGTTGACCGGACGCCGGGCCTCCGCGCGCAGGTCGAGAAGCATGATGATGAAGAGAAACAACACCAGCACCGCCCCCGCATAAACCATCACCTGCACGACCGCGATAAAAAACGCGTCCAGCGTCACGAACACTGCCGCCAATGCCACAAACGCCATCACAAGGCTCATCGCGCTTGAAACCGGATTGCGGAAAAAAACCACCCCGAGGCCGGACATCAGCATCAGAATGGCGAAAACCCAGAAGAGTGCGAGCTGCATGGATGAAATTGGTTGAAGCGTCGGGATTTTTATCAGCCGGAGACCGGGTCGGCTACTTTTTTTCGTCCCACTTGTTGACGAGCCCGGGCATGACCCCGCCCAGTTCGTAAAGTTTGGCCTTGTCGTGTTTCATTTCCGCACGGGTCAATCCGGTGATCGAGTAATCCTTGCGGAGGAAAATGGCCTGCTCCGGGCAGACTTCCTGGCAGAGCCCGCAGTAGATGCAGCGGATCATGTCGATGGCGAAGGCCTGCGGACGCTTTTCGACCTTTCCCCAGCGTTCGGCGGCGGGGATCGGCTCGGGCTTGATCGTGATCGCGCGCGGCGGACAAATAAATTCACAGAGCTGGCAGGCGACGCACCGCTCGCGGCCCCACTCGTCTTTTACCAGCGTCGGAGCGCCGCGATACCACTCGGGGAGGTGGGCGTCCCACTTCTGTTCCGGATATTGCATCGTCACCTTCGTCCGCCCGAGAAGCCGGTTGACGATGTGCCGGAACGTGATCGTCAATCCGCCCAGAATCGCGGGCAGGTAGATCCATTCGGAAAAATTGAGTTTCGGTCGTTTGACAGCGAGAGCCATAGGAATCAGAGTTTCGTAACAAGGTTCGCCCGCCCTGACAACAGCGGACTCAAAAATCTCGCTTCCCGTCGGGAGCAATCAGGGCGTTTGGGTCGGAGCCGGAGGGAGCGGAAAAAAGGTTGCCGCACATTCCCGCGCGGTTTTTTCTCGCCGCCAATCGGTGATCGGGAATAGGAACTCCCTCAGGATGTTTCGGCGAATCTCACTGGTTTTCCTTCTCGCGGCCCTGGCCGGATGCGTCGGTCGGCCGCTTCCGCGCTATGAAAAGCCGCTCCCCCGCGCGCCGGTCATGAAAATCCGGACGACCGCCTACACGCACACCGAGTCGGATCACACGCCCTACGGACAACGGAACGCGCTCGGCACTCCGCTCAAATCCGGAGCCGTGAACAGCGCGGCCGCCGATTGGTCGCGCTGGCCTGCGGGAACGATCTTCCGCATCGCCGCGACCGGCGAAATTTACGAGGTGGACGACTACGGTTGGGCGCTTTCGGGCACCAACACGATTGATCTCTACAAGCCCTCGCGCCCGGCGATGAACGAGTGGGGCGTGCGCCGCGTCACCATCGAAATCCTGAAATGGGGCGACGTGCGCGCAAGCTACCGCCTCCTCAAACCGCACTCGAAATACCGCCACATCAAGCGCATGATCCGCGAGATCGAGCAGCGCTCCCGCTGAGTTCACGCCGCCTTTTTATTCAGACGGTGTAGGTGCTGGAGGCGGTTGTGCCGCCGCGTCCGGTCCAGTTGGTGTGGAAAAATTCTCCACGCGGCCTGTCGGTGCGCTCGTAGGTATGGGCGCCGAAGTAGTCCCGCTGGGCTTGGAGGAGGTTGGCGGGCAGGACGGCATTGCGGTAGCTGTCGAAGAAGGCGAGGGCGGTGCCGAAGGCGGGCACCGGGATCCCGCGTTTGGCGGCGGTGGCGACGACGTTGCGCCAGCCCTTCTGGGAATTTTTCACCTCGCTGCGGAAGTAGCCGTCGAGAAGGAGATTCGCGAGCTTGGGATTGGCATCGAAGGCTTCTTTGATCTTGCCGAGGAAGCGGGAGCGGATGATGCAGCCGCCGCGCCACATGAGAGCGATGCCGCCGTAGTTGAGGTTCCATCCGTATTCCTTCGCGGCGGCGCGCATGAGCATGTAGCCCTGCGCGTAGCTCACGATCTTCGAGGCGTAGAGGGCGTCGCGAATGTCTTTGATGAACGCTTTCTTTTTGGCGGCGTCCTTCGAGACAGGGATCAGCGGCTTCGGGCCTTTGAGCTTTTTTGCGGCCTTGACGCGCTCGTCTTTGAGCGCGGAGACGCAGCGGGCATAGACGGCTTCGGCCATGAGCGTGATCGGGATGCCGAGCTCCTGGGAGTTGATGACCGTCCACTTGCCGGTGCCTTTTTGTCCGGCCGTGTCGAGGATCTTGTCCACGAGAGGGAGGCCGTCCTCGTCGCTCTTGCCGAGGATGTCGCGGGTGATTTCGATGAGGTAGCTGTCGAGCTCGCCGGTATTCCATTCGGCGAAGACTTCGTGCATCTCCGGGGCGGTCATGCCGAGGCCGTTTTTCATGAGGTTGTAGGCCTCGCAGATGAGCTGCATGTCGCCATACTCGATGCCGTTGTGCACCATTTTCACGTAATGTCCGGCACCCTGTTCGCCGACCCAGTCGCAGCAGGGCACGTTGCCCTCGACCTTGGCGGAGACCGCTTGGAAGATGTCCTTCACGTGAGGCCATGCCGCGGGCGAACCGCCGGGCATGATGCTCGGGCCGTGGCGCGCGCCCTCTTCGCCGCCGGAGACTCCGGTGCCGATGTAGAGCAGGCCTTTTGACTCGACGTATTTCTGACGCCGGGTGGTGTCCTCGAAGAGCGAGTTGCCGCCATCAATGATGATGTCGCCCGGCTCAAGGCAGGGGATGAGCTGGTCGATGAACTCATCCACCGGCTTGCCGGCTTTGACGAGCATCATCACGCGTCGCGGGCGTTTGAGCTGGGCGACGAGCTCTTGGATCGAATGGGCACCGAGGATGTTGGTGCCCTTCGCCTCGTTGGCGAGGAACTCATCCACTTTCGATGTCGTCCGGTTGTAGGCCACGACGGTGAAGCCGTGGTCGTTCATGTTGAGGATGAGGTTCTGGCCCATGACTGCCAGGCCGATCAGCGCGATATCACCTTTTGGTTCCATAATATTTGTTGGAGAAAAATCAGCGTTGGATGCGGGCCGAGCCGCCCTTGGCCAGGGCGGTCACCTGTTCGACGGTGGCCATCGTGGTGTCGCCGGGGAAGGTTGTGAGGAGCGCCCCGTGCGCCCAGCCGAGGTTGACGGCCTCTGCGGGGGATGCGCCCGAGAGAAGGCCGTAGAAGAAGCCGGCGGCGTAGCCGTCGCCCCCGCCGACGCGATCGACGACATCGAGCTCGCAGGTCGGGGAGGTGTGGGTTTTTCCGTCGATCCAAGCCACGGCACCCCAACTGTGCCGGTTGGTGGAGTGGACTTCGCGGAGCGTGGTCGCCACAATTTTCACCTGAGGATGTTTTTTGGTGACGTTTGTCATCATGCTGAAGAACGCGCTCGGATCGAGTTTCGACTTGGCGGCGACTTCCGGTCCGGGGATGCCGAGACCGAGCTGGAGGTCTTCCTCGTTGCCGACGAGGACGTCGACATTTTTGACGATGCGGTCGAGGACGGCGACGGCGCGGTCGTGGCCGCCGAGGATGTTCCAGAGCTTGGCGCGGTAGTTGAGGTCGAACGAGACGGTCGCGCCGGCCGCCTTCGCGGCCTGCATCGCCTCGATGATCAGCTCGGCCGTGGATTCGGAAAGCGCGGCAAAGATGCCCCCGCTGTGGAACCACCGCACGCCGCCGGAAAAAATTTCCTTCCAGTTGAAGTCGCCGGGCTGGAGCCGGGCGGCCGCCTCGTTGCAACGGTTGTAGAAGACGACGGGAGCGCGAACCCCCTGCCCGCGATCGCTGTAGACGGTCGCCATGTTCGGGCCGTGAACGCCGTCATGCTCGAACTTCTTGTAGAACGGTCGCACGCCCATGGCACGCACCCGCTCCGCGATGAGATCGCCGATCGGATAATCGACCATCGCCGAGGCCACGCCGGTTTTGAGACGGAAACAATCCGCGAGGTTGGCCGCCACGTTGAATTCGCCGCCGCTGACATGGATCTGACATGTGCCGGCTTTGCGGAAGGGGATGATGCCCGGATCCAGGCGGTGAACAAGGGCACCAAGGGATAAAAAATCAAGTGCGCCAGCGGGAGAAATATTGAGACCGTAATGCATGGGACGTTGCTTTTATAAACTGGATCGCCCGTTGTTAAGCAAATTCTTGATTGCCGATCACGTTCGTCCCGCAAAGCAGTCCGGCTGCGCGCAGGGGATTTTGTTCTTGCCCGCCCCGTGACTCAGGATTTCTTGAGCTTGAATCCCTTTTTCGCCGGCTTAACCGCTTTTGCGGACTTGGACTTTCCGGCATTCGCCCGGCGCAGGGCCCAGCGGGCCTTCATCATCGCCGCAATTTTTGCGCGGCCTGCGGGGCTCATTTTGCTCTTCTTGCGGACAGGGGCCTTGGCGGTGACCGCCGTGGGATGCGCCCCCTTTGAAGCATAACGTCCGGGCTGGATTTTTTTTGTCAGTTTCTTTCCCGTCGTGCTGAACCAGACGGAAATGTTCGGGGCCGGCGATCCGAGTTTTTTGGCGATTTCTTTGACCCGGAGTCCCTCGGAACCCGCTGTGGCAAGAAGGGCGAGAATCCGATCCTTGAGGCCGCCGGATCTGCCGGGGCGGGACGCTCCGCGTTTGACGGCCTTTCGGCGCGGCGCGGCCTTCGGCCCCGCGATCACTTTGACGACCGGAGAGGCGAGTCCTGTCAGGACTTTGCCGAGCTCGGATTCGATTTCGGCAATGAGGGTTAAGAGTTCGTCTTTTTTCTCCGACAGGCTAATGGCACGGCGGAGCGAATGGCTGGTGATATGTGTTAGGTTCATACTGGAAGCACAGTAAGCATTAGTTTTTAGGATGTTGCAACCGCTTTTATTTTCCGAACCGGCTTTCCCCAACCGGGGATCCTGTCCAAGCCCCGACAATGTCGCGGATCAGTTGCGGGCCGCGATAGATGAATCCGGTATAGATCTGGACAAGCGAAGCGCCGGATTCCAGTTTCGCACGGGCGGCCTCGCCGCTCATCACTCCGCCGGAGGCGATGACCGGCAGTGCCGTATTGGCACGCAGGAGGCGGAGGACTTCCAGCGAACGTCCGTGGAGAGGGGCTCCGCTGAGCCCGCCGGTCTGGTCGGTTCCGGACGGCACGGAAGAGTGGTCGAGCGTCGTATTGGTCGCGATGAGGCCGGCAAGATTCTCCTGCCCGGCGAGCGCCGCCATTTCGCGCACCGCGTCGTCGGTGAGATCGGGCGCGATTTTCACAAGGAGCGGCTTGGTGGCATCAATAGCCTGGAGAGTCCTAATGATCGCGGAGAGTGACTCCCGTCCCTGCAATTGACGGAGCCCGGGGGTGTTCGGCGAGCTCACATTGATCACAAAGTAATCGCCGAACGGCAGGAGGCGGCGGAAACTTTTCGCATAGTCGGAGGCGGCTTCCTCCAAGGGCGTGACTTTGGATTTTCCGATATTCATGCCGACGGGAATTCGCGGCCAGCGGCCGGATGATTTCGCCTTGTCCAGGCGGGCGGCGACGGCTTCGGCCCCGTCGTTATTGAAGCCCATGCGATTGATCAGCGCGTGCTGATCCGGATAGCGAAAGCACCTCGGCTTGTCGTTGCCGGGCTGCGCCAGCGCGGTCACCGTCCCGGCTTCGACATGCCCGAACCCGAGTCCCTCCCACGCCCGGAGGGCCTCCGCATTTTTATCCATGCCGGCCGCGAGCCCGACGGGATTTGGAAAATCGAGACCGAACAGGCGGACGCTTTTTTCCGGGGCGGAGCCGAAGAGCATTCTGAGGACAAACGGCGGGGTTGTCCTCAGACCGGTGATGGCAAGGTTGTGCGCGGTCTCCGCGTTGAAGCGGAAGAGGCAGGGACGCAGGATGCCGGAGTAAATGTTCATGGAGGGAGCCGCCTCATCGAAACAGATCCCTTTGATGATCTCGTGGTGAGCCTTCTTTTCATCGGGCACGCAGTGTGGCGGGAAGTTGGCGGAGGGTCAACCGGAACACGCGGCGTCTTCTGATTCAAGGGGTGAGAAATAACGGCGCAATTGCCTTGGCCCGATCCCTTCTTGGCTTGCGGGAAAAACCGGCAATAATGGCGGCGTGGATGATTTGTTTGCCGACAATACAGAGGGGAGGGTTGCGGAGGATGCTCCGCTCGCAACGCGCATGCGCCCGAGGACGCTCGCCGAGTATGCCGGACAGCACCATCTCCTCGGTCCGGGGAAGCTGCTGCGGCGGGCGATCGAGGCCGACCGGATCTCCTCGTTGATTTTGTTCGGTCCACCCGGCACCGGGAAAACAACGCTCGCCCAGGTGATCGCCGGTGCCACGGAGGCGAAGTTCGAGCGGCTCAGCGGCGTCGAGAGCAACGTGGCCGACATCCGCCGCGTCGTGGCCTCGGCCGCCACACGGCGTGCGAACACCGGCACAAAGACGATTCTTTTTATTGATGAAATCCACCGGTTCAACAAGGCGCAGCAGGACGTGCTCCTGCCGGAGGTCGAGAATGGGATCATCCGGCTCATCGGTGCCACGACACAGAACCCGTTTTTCAGCGTCAACAGCGCGCTCCTGTCCCGGTCCCAGGTTTTTCATCTCGATCCGCTCTCGGAAGAAGACCTTCTCGCCGTCATGCGGCGCACGCTGGGCGATGCCGAGCGCGGGCTGGGATCGCTCCGGATCGCCCTTGATGCCGATGCGGCCGCCCATCTGGCGCGGCTGAGCGACGGCGATGCCAGGAATTGTCTGAACGCGCTGGAAATTGCAGCCCTCACCTCCACCCCGGACAGCGGGGGAGTGATCCACATCACGCTGGCATCGGCGGAAGAAAGCATCCAGCGCAAGGCCCTCGTCTATGACGGCACGGGCGATGCCCACTACGATACGATCAGCGCCTTTATCAAAAGCATGCGGGGCAGCGATCCCGACGCCGCCCTTTATTGGCTCGCGAAAATGCTTCATGCCGGCGAGGAGATCCGCTTCATCGCGCGGCGGATCGTCATCTGCGCCAGCGAAGATATCGGCATGGCGGACTCGAATGCGCTGGTGGTCGCGATGGCCGCCCAGCAGGCGGTCGAGTTTATCGGCCTTCCCGAATCCAATCTGATCCTCGCGCACGCGACCGTTTATCTGGCCACGGCCCCCAAGAGCAACCGCTGCACGGTCGCCATCGGAAAGGCGTCGCGGGAAGTCGGCGAAGGCCGCTCGCTCGCCGTGCCGTCCCACCTTCGCGACAGCCACTACAAAGGCTCGGAACGTCTCGGCCACGGGAAAGGCTACCAATACAGCCACGACTTCGAGGGTTCGTATGTCCCCCAGGCCTACCTCCCCGAAGGCCGCATCTACTACGAGCCCACAGAAAACGGCATGGAAAAACGCGTGAAGGAACGTCTCGATTACTGGCGCTCGCTTTTCGAACAGTCCCAACGGCCGCCGCCGCCCGATCCTTCGTTTCCTGCGGCTTGAAGTGAAGGAAGATCGGAGAGGAAAATTTCCGGCGGAAAAATCTTCTTGTCAACCGGTCGGGAGAATGGTGTCCTGTTCGCCCTTTCCGCTCAACCGGCGGATCACTCTCTTATGGCGAAAGAAATTGTTGGACAGATTAAATTGCAAATTCCCGCAGGTCAGGCGAACCCCGCGCCTCCGGTCGGCCCGGCTCTCGGGCAGCAGGGCGTCAACATCATGGCGTTCTGCAAAGAATTCAATGCGGCGACCCAGAAGCAAGCCGGAGACATCCTGCCTGTCGTCATCACCGTCTATAAGGACAAGTCTTTCACATTCATCACGAAGAATCCCCCCGCGGCGATCCTCCTCAAGAAGGCGGCCGGACTTGCCGCCGGCTCCAAGGAGCCGAACAAGATCAAGGTGGGCAAGCTGAGCAAAAAGCAGGTGATGGATATCGTGAAGGTGAAAATCAAAGATATGAACGCGCGCAGCGACGAAGCCGCGTTCCGCACTCTCTGCGGCACGGCCCGCCAGATGGGGCTTGAAGTCACCGAATAGGATCGGCGATCTCTCCCCGCAAATACCGTGCCCGGCCATTTTCCGCGGGGCAGGAGGCTTTGTCTTTTCCTGCCGTTGCCCGGCCTTTTTGTTGACGCGGGACGCTCCGCCCATCACGTTTCGACGATGCCGGACATCTCGTATGGTTCTTGAGGGGCTACAGGCCCGATTGGAGGGCGGGAGCGATCTTTCGCTCGCGGAGATCCATGCGGCCTGTGCGGCGCTTTTGGATGAGTCCGCGCCGGTTGAGACGCAGGGCGGCTTTTTGCGGGCACTTCATCGGAAAGGCGAGACGCCGGAGGAGATCGCCGCGTTTGTCGGGGTGCTCTTGGAGCGCGCCACACCGGTTTCGTTTTCCGGCGAGGGGTGCCTCGACGTCTGTGGCACCGGGGGAGACCGCTCGGGGATGTTCAACGTCTCGACTGCGGTCATGTTTGTGGCGGCCGCGTGCGGGGCGCGCGTCGTGAAGCATGGAAACCGGGGGGTCACATCCTCATCGGGGGGGGCCGACGTGCTGCAGGCACTGGGCGTCGGTATTGACTTGCCGCCGGATCAGGCGGCGCGGGCACTTGACTCGGCGGGGTGCTGTTTCCTCTTTGCGCCGGCTTACCACCCCGCATTCAAGTCCGTGGCTCCCGTCCGGAAATTTCTGGCCGCCGCGGGAGAGACAAGTATTTTCAACATGCTCGGCCCGCTGCTCAATCCGGCGAAGCCCTCGTTCCAGCTTGCGGGAGTTTTTGATCCGGCCCTGCTCGCCGCCTACGCGGGAGTCTTCCGGCTGCTCGGTCGCCGCCGGGCCTGGGCCGTGCACGGAGAGGGGGCGGGCGGCCGATGCATGGACGAAGTCTCGCCGTTCGGGGAAACCCGCGTCATGGTTCTCGACGAGGGGGAACTCCGCGAGTTTTTTATCCATGCCCGCGAGCTGGGGATCGCCCCGCCCGCCGTGGACGAGCTGGCGGGCGGCACGGCCGCATTTAATGCCGGAATTATTTCCGACGTTCTTGCCGGGAACCTGCGCAACGGCGCGAGGGGAATTGTCCAACTGAACGCCGCCGCCGCGCTCGTTGTTGCCGGAATCTGCGGATCATTGTCCGAGGGTTGTGCCCGTGCCGGCGAGGCACTCGATGACGGCTCCGCGCATGATGTGCTGGCACGCCTGCGGGCACTCAGCTAAACCCGAAAAACGTTTTTGAACCACGGAGTTCACAGAGGAAAATCATAAAAACAAGCCGCACATATTTATCCCTCCCCATAGACAGGCATTCCTCATATCTCCGTGGTGAGTAATCGCCGGATCCGGGCTAAAAACTTTTCGGGGCTACGAAACGGCCGGCGGCAGCGGGCGGATGATGCGGCGGACTTCTTTGGGGAGTTCGTCGCGGTCTTCGGGCGCGAGGCGGTCGATGAAGAGGATTCCCTGCAGATGGTCGAACTCGTGCTGGATTGCGCGGGCAAGGAGTCCGTCGGCTTCAAACTCCACAACGATTTCGTCGAGAGCCCGGGCCTTCACGCGCACGGAAAGCGGGCGCAGCACCTCCCCGCGAAGGCCCGGAAAACTGAGGCATCCCTCGCTTTCCAGGTGGGGCTTTCCAAACGGCTGGATCTCCGGGTTCAGGAGGACGAGCGGCATGTGCTCTTGAAAATCGACCGCCTTTCCCGCGACGCGCATCCGGCTTGGCCGATCCTTCATCGGGGGGACATCCAGAACGAAAAGCTGAACCGGCAAACCGACCTGCTGGGCGGCCAATCCGATGCCCTCGGCCGCGCGCATCGTCTCGATCATATCCGCCGCAAGCCCGCGGATTTGCTTGTCCACTTTGCTGATGCGGCGGCCCCGCGTGCGGAGGGCCGGGTGTTCCTCTTGGGCGATCTCGAGGATCATGGTTTTTTTGCCTCCGGCTCGGTAAAGGTGGGAATGTTCTGAAGGCCGGCCTGCTTGAGGGCGTCGAGCACCTTGACGACGACGCCGAACGGTGCTTCGCGATCCGCCTGCATGGCAAGCGGACGCCCGGGGTTGCCGGCGATGGCGGTTTGCAACGCCCGGGCAAGGGAGTCGAGGGCGACAGGCTCGCTGCCGAGAGAAATCTCGCGGGCGTTCTTCACTCTCAGGACGAGCGGATCCTTGGGGGCCGTCGCCCCCTGCTCGGCGGATTTTGACTCGGGAAGATTGATCTGCAGGCGCGGCTGCTCTTTCCGGAACGTCGTGGTGACAATGAAAAAGATGAGCAGGATCGCCAGGATGTCGATGAGCGACACGATGATCACCGAGGGGGCCCGGCGTTTTTTTTTGTAAAATCGCATGACCGGTCAGAAGCGGGAATCCGTGCGACGGACGGCTTCCCCCAGCGGGTAGCACTTCACCAGAAGATCGGTGGTCAGTGATTCCATCTCGACCGCCATCATTTCGATGCGGCGGAGGTAGTAGCTGTAGGCGATCAGGCTCGGAACGGCCACCGCGAGGCCGACGATCGTGCAATTCAAAGCTTCGGAAATCCCGCGGGCGACAATAACCGGATCGCCGTTTCCGCCCAGCGCCGCAAAGACCCCGACGAGGCCGGAAAGCGTGCCGAGCAGGCCGAGAAGCGGTCCGGTTCCTGTTGCGATCTCCAGGAGGATCAGTCCTTTTTCGAGCCGGGTGAATTCGTGGCGCGCCCGTGTTTGGACGGCCTCGAGGTTTTCGATCCTCGGCCAGTTCCGGTGCTGGATCAGCGTGGTGAGGATGCGGCCAAGAGCCGAGGGATTGCGCGTGATGGCGCGTTCAAGCGCATCGAGGCTCTCGCCCGGCGCGAGCTTTTCCACCGCGTCGGCAATCGCCTCGGGCACGACAACACGCGCCCGCAGCGCCCGTCCGCGAAGCAGGATCACCGTGAGCGATGCGACCGAAAGAATGAGCAGCAGTCCCATGAAGGGACCGCCTTTGACGAAAAAGTCCGCAGTTTGCGCGAGCGTGGTAGCGAGGATCATTAGTTGCCCAGAATACTGAACGTGTAATCAATTTCAATCCGTCCGTTTTCCAGAAGTTTTGAAACCTCCGGGGGAATCGGCGGAATTTCCGCATTGACGATGGCATTGATGCTCACCGAGGCAAAGCTTTCGTTTGAGGAGTTGCGGAGCACCTTGACCGACCGGACTTTGCCGTCCGGCAGCACGGTGAACCGGATGTCCACCGTGCCGATGTTCAGAAGTCCGATCTGCGCGTTGACGTAGTAATACCAGCGCGAGCCGATCGCATCGCTCACCATCTTTTTGTAGCGGCCGAGCGGGGTCGCCACCGCGTCCACCGACGGCCTGCCCCGGTTGGAAATATTCCCCCGGATCCGTGTGACCCGCGTCTCCGGCTGGTAGCCGGTTGCGGCCGGTGGAGGCGTCTGCGGCACGGTCTTCTTTGCTTGCGGCGGAGGCGTGGGCTTGGGTTTCGAAATTTCGAGGAGGGCAAGCTGGCCGGGAACGACCGGTGTCGGTTCGGGCGTGGCTGCGGGAACCGGTGTCGGTTCCGGCTTTGCGACAGGCGGTGCGGGTGGCGCGGCGGCCTGCGGTTTCGAGCCGGGCGTGTAGTTGCGGTTCTCGAATTCCATGCCGGGAATCTCTTTTCCGGCCATCGAGGGGAGCGGCTCGCTCCCGGTGGCGGGCGCGTTGCCGGCCGCCCGCGTGTTGTTGTCGGACTCGAACGCCGCGTTTTTCGACGGCTTGGGGGCGTCCGCCTGGGGGATCGTCCGGGCAAATTGTGGGGCGGCGGGCTTTGGCGGTTCGGGCGGGAGCAGCGTGATCTCGAGCGGAGTCTCGGGCAGGACAGGGGGCTTCGTCTCAAAAACAGGGATCGCAACAAACACCGTGAACGAGAGGATGATCAGCAGGTGGATGATGACCGACAAAATCGCGGCGGCGACGGTTTCCCTGGGGGAGTCGTCGGGCCGTCGTGTGGTCGTGGTCATCGGAAATTTCGGAAACCGGCAGTTTGCCCCAGTCGAGGGGATTTCTCAATTCGAGATCTGAAAATATCCCGAAGTCCGTTTGGGGCGGTTGGAAATTTCCGGGTTGCGTGAGTGCCGTTCGGGTCGGCGGGCTTGTCGCTCATGCCTTGCCATCGGGGAAAGATTCCGCCCCTTCTTTCCGGGAGTTCCTTACCACTGGATGACCGAACTGGCGAAGGTCAGCCCCCCGCCGAAGACAACGAGCAGGATGTAATCCCCGACCTTGATGCGACCGGAACGGTTGGCTTCGTCGAGCGCGATGGCGACGGCGGCGGCAGACGTGTTGCCGTAGCGGTCGAGGTTGATATGGAACTTGCTGATCGGGAGGTCGAGGCGGTCGGCCAGCGCCTCGATGATGCGCATGTTGGCCTGGTGCGGGATGATGCACTCGAGGTCATTGACCGTGAGCCCGCTCTGCTCGAGAACTTTTCGGGCGGCGAACATCATCGAGTTCACGGCCTGCTTGAACGTCTCGCGGCCATTCATGTGCAGGGTATTGAGTTTGAGATCGACATTTTCCCTGGTGATCGGGATCGCGCAGCCGCCGCCGGGCATGTGGAGGATCTCGCCGTAGTTGCCGTCGCTTGCCATGAAGGTGGAGACCACCCCGTGCGAGCCCGAGCGGTAGCGCAGGATCGCCGCCCCGGCCCCGTCGCCGAAAAGCACGCAGGTATTGCGATCCTGCCAGTTCACAATCGAGCTGAGTTTGTCCGCGCCGATCACCAGGATGGTATTATACGTGTGGTTCGCGATGAACTGCTGGGCGATCTCGATGGAATACAAATACCCGGAGCAGGCGGCATTGATGTCGATGCAGGCTGCGTTCTTCGCGCCGATGCTGCGCTGAACCCGGCAGGACGTGGAGGGAAACATCGTGTCCGGCGTGATCGTGGCCACGAGGATCAGATCGATTTCCCCGGGCTTGATCCCGGCATTTTCCATCGCCTTGACGGCGGCCCGCGACGCCAGATGGCTTGTGAACTCGCCCTCTGCGGCAATCCGGCGTTCCCGGATCCCCGTGCGTTCGACGATCCAGCGGTCGTCGGTATCGACCATCGCCGAGAGATCGGCATTCGTCAGGATGCGGTCGGGAACGTAACTTCCGGTGCCAATGATCGAGACGGTGCGGGGGGGATGGAACTCTCTAGGCCGGGGTGACTTTTTCATGGATGGGTTGCATCGCTTCGACGATGCGCGTGTTGATGCGTTGCTGGACGGCGGCCCGTGCAACGCGGATGGCGTTGCGCAGGGCGCGCGGCGAGGAATTTCCGTGGGCTTTGATGCAAATCCCGTTCACGCCCAACAGCGGGGTTCCGCCGTATTCGTCGGTGCTGGTGCGGTTTTTGATCGCGGTGAACGCCCCCTTCGCAAGGAACGCGCCGAGGAGACGGATCGGGGAACTCTTCAGTTCGACCTTCAGCCAGGAAAAAATGGATTTGGCGATCCCCTCGATGGCTTTGAGGAGGATGTTGCCGACAAACCCGTCGCAGACGACGACCTCGACCGGCTTTTTAAAAATCCCGTGCCCCTCGACATTTCCGGCGAACCGGATCGCCGTCGCCCGGCTCAGGCGCGCGTGGCATTCCTGGGAAAACGCGGTTCCTTTGCCGGGTTCGGTGCCGATGTTGAGCAGACCGACACGGGGTTCCGGGCAGCCCAGCAACTCGCGGAAATAAATGGTCCCCATCACCGCAAAGCCGACAATGTGCTCCGGGCTTGGGTCGATATTCGCCCCGCCATCGATCAAAAGAAAAACCCCGCCCTCCGCAGGAATGAGGACGGCAAGGCCGGCCCGCTCGATCCCCGGCAGCGTGCGCAACTTGATGGTCGCCGCCGCCACAAGAGCCCCGGTATGCCCGGCGGAGACGACCGCATCGGCGTCGCCGCTTTTCACGAGATCAATCGCCCGGCTGATCGAGGAGTCTTTTTTTTTCCTCACGCTGTCGATCCCGCTGTCGGTCATGTCCACGGTTTGGGTGGCGTGATGGAACGTGATCCGATCCGCGATCCCGGTGGCGTCGTGTGCCGCGAGCTCGGCGCGCACCCGCTGTTCGTCGCCCACGAGGACGATCGAAATATCGGGAAAGTCGCGCAGCGCGGCCAAGGCACCGGCGAGGGGGTTCTTCGGGGCGAAGTCCCCGCCCATTGCATCAAGGGCGATTCTCATGCGGGAAAATCCCGGCCCGCCGGATTATTCGGCACCAATCGTGAGAACCTGCCGCTTGTTGTAATATCCGCAGGCGGGGCAGGCGATGTGCGGCAGCACGCTGGCTCCACATTGCGGGCACTTGCCGAGCTTCGGGGCATGCCAGCGGTTCGCCGCTTTGCGGGTGCGCAGGCGCATCTTCGAGGTTTTACGTTTCGGAACTCCCATAAATTTTCGGTGATTATGATTTCAGCTTGTCGAGTGCATCCCATGCCGAGGCAGTCATTCCGGGCTGCTGCCGGTTGGCAAGCGGGGCACCTTCATAAGCGGCAGGGCACTTGATCCCGCCTTCGCTATCGCATCTCGGATGCGGAGGCAGGACAAGATGAATATCCTCCCGCACCGCCGGGGTCAAGTCTATCAGTTCTTTTCCGTTCAACTCGATCTGCAGGGCAAACGGATCGACGACGATTTCCCGCTCAAAATCCTCCAGGCAGGCGACGCATTGCATCCGCACGCTCACCGCAATCCGTCCGGTCGCAAAGAGCCCGCCCTCGCTCACCCCGACATCCAGTGAATAGCCCAACGCGGAGACGGCGGTGGCTCCGGCTTCCTCGAGCCCGAGAGGCCCGGCGTTCTCCTCCCCCTCGATGTGCAGGGTTTCCCCCTCGGGAATCTGGCGGCAATGAACTTTCATGATGCTCCCATCGCGTTACCACGGGACGCCCCGCAGGTCAACGCCCGGTCGAACTCTCTCGCGGAAAAAATCGGGGCGAGAGGATTGTCGCGCGGGGTGCGACCTGCTTTGAGGCTCGGCAGACCTCGCGGGGGAAAACGCTTTCCGCAAAATGCGGAATGGCAGTCGAACGGCGTTCGAACCCTCTCGCGGAAAAAATCGGGGCGAGAGGATTCGAACCTCCGACCTCCTGGTCCCAAACCAGGCGCTCTACCAAGCTAAGCTACGCCCCGATGTATATGAAAATAAACAAGTTGCAACTATTTAAAAAAGGCCTGTTTTTTGCCTAACAGCCCGATTTTGTAACCCGCCATCCTGTGCGCATAAGCAGGCCGCAGGAAAAAAGAAAGGCTGAACCGGGTTGAAAAAAAGTTGGATCATGTCTGTATCGCTACAAGAGTCGTGCATACTACGGGCTGGTGAAGCAAAGAGGCAAACAAATTCGCGCCGCGACAACAAATTCGTTGCCCGCTTTGAAACCAGCGGTCTGGTGCTGGCACGGCGGAGTCTCTGGGAACTAATTTTCGCGTCTCGTCGCGAAAAAGTCGGGTTGGAGAGGATCTCAGTGTGAGCGAACAACCGTGAGCACGCCTCTGGTGTTTTTGAGCAGGGGACCGATATCCCAAAGCAAAAATCCGCCGTTCCCGCGCGGGGCGATGGATTTTTCCAGATCAAGCTGATGGGCGATTTCCGAAGGCGGCCAGCCGTGTGTGGAAACCCGTTCGACCGCGATGCCCGGCCAGACCGGCACTCCGCGCGGGTTGGTCTGCGGGCTGCGCCACCAGCGCAGAAGCGAGGAAAAGCTCTGGGGGCTCCGATCCGCCCAGTAAAGCTGCGGCGCGAGGTAGTCCACCCAGCCTTCCTTCATCCACTTGACCGGATCCGAATAGAGCTGGTTGTATTGATCCACGCCGGCTTTCACGCCGGTCGGAACGCCTTTCGTGTAGATGCCGAACGGACTCACTCCAAATTTGAGCCCCGGCTTTTCCGCATGAACGGCCGCGCTGATCTCGCGGATGAGGGTGTTGGCGTTGTTGCGGCGCCAGTCCGCGCGGTTGAGCGCTCCGCCCCCGGCGCGATAGGCCGCATACGTGGCGTTGTCGGGAAACGGATAGACCGCCCCGCTGCCGGTCGGATACGGATAGAAGTAATCGTCGAGATGCACGCCCGCGACATCGTAGCGGCGCACGATGTCGCGCACGACCGAGACAATGTGCTTCCGGACGTCCGGGGCGCCGGGATCCATCCAGAGGGTGCTGCCGATCCGGTAGGCAAATTGGGGAAACCTCCTGCTGATATGGTTCGGGGCGCGCGGCTGTTTGTCATTGGCTGCGGCGCGGTAGGGGTTGATCCACGCGTGGACTTCGATCCCCCGCCTGCGCCCTTCGGCGATGAAGAAGGCCAGCGGATCGTAGCCGGGGCTCTGTCCCTGGGTGCCGGTGAGATACCTGCTCCACGGCTCGATGGGAGAGGCGTAGAGCGCGTCGCCTTCCGGGCGCACCTGGAGCAGGACGGCATTGAGTCCGGCCGCCTTCGCCGCATCCAACAGACGAACGGCCTGCGCCCTCTGCGCGTCCGGCGAAAGCCCGGATCCGGATGGAAACGAAAGGTTGAAAACCGAGGGGATCCACGCGGCACGGAATTCCGCGCGCGCCAGAACGGTTGCCGCCAGGAGCGCGACGAGGGGAAGAATTTTTTTCAAGGCGGGCATTTTGGCAATCCAGCTACGCGCAGGCCATCGCTTCTGTCAAGATCGAGACGCCCGCGCTCCCTGTTTTGCACTTGCCGCCTATCGTCTGTTTATTTCCAAGAGATGGTCTCAGTCGCGGACTTTTCCGCGGAGGGATTTTGTTTCAGCCCGGCGGCGTTTGCCCGCGACCAGCTTCGCCTTTGTCGAGCGCGAGCGCTTGGCGCGTTGGCGGCGCGCCCGGGAGGCATCGGCCAGGCGGGTTCGCTTTTCCGCCTCGTGCGCCGCGGCAAGCTTTTCCGCGAGGCGCGCGCGGGCCAGCGAGCGGTTCCGTGCCTGTGAGCGGGTGTCCGAAGCCGTGACAGTGAGCCCGGTCGGGATGTGACGCAGGGTCACCGCGGTGGAAACCTTGTTGACGTGCTGTCCGCCGGGCCCGCTGGATCGGCAGAACAATTCCTCGATGTCATCTTCCCGAAAGAGGGTCATGCGGACAACTCTCACGCGGAGTTTGATTTTTCGCAAGGTCTGTGATCGGATGGCGGCACGTTTTGAATTTCAAACCGCCGTCCAACCCGAATGCCTTCCTTCATCCTGAATCTCCTTGCCTCCGCCCTCCGCCTGGTTGTCCTGGCCGCGTTCGTCTTCGCGTTCGTCGTTCTCTTCGAGCACGGATCAAGAGGCTTTTTGGAAGGGGTCGTGACGGAGTGGCACCTTCTGACCAGCGGGAAAAAGGACGCGGGCGCTCTCTGAGAGACCGCCTCAAAATCCGGAGCTTGATGCAAGGCGTCTGCAAGCGATAGAGTTGCCGCTCCCTATGGCCGTCAAGACAGAAAAGGATCTTCCCGAACCTCACAAAGCCGCATGGTTGAAGGCCATGAGCGCGATGCAACTGCGCAACTACGGCTACGCGGTTCAACTGCTGCAGTCCGTGCTGAAGAGCACCCCGGACTTTCTCGACGGGCGCAAGCTCGTCCGCAAAGCGGCGATCGCAAAGAATACCGGAAAGAAAGGCCTTCTCAGCGGGCTTTCGAGCGCCTCGTTCAGCACGATGAAAGTGCAGGGGCTCCTGAAAAAAGATCCTCTTGCCGCGATGGACGCCGTGGAAAAGATCCTGGAAAACGATCCTTTCAACCCGTCGGCAAACATGCTCCTGCGCGATGCCGCCCTGGCTGCAAACCTTCCCGAGGTCGCCGCATTCGCCCTCCAGACGATCATCGAGGGCGCCCCGAAGGAAACCAAGATCATGCACGAACTGGCGCGGCATTACTTCCAGCACGGACAACCGGACAAAGCGGTCGAGATTTACAACAGGATCATCGAGATCACGCCGAACGATCTCGGCGCGATCAAATGCGGCAAGGATGCCGCCGCCGCATTCTCCATGCAGAGCGGGGGGTGGGAACGCGAGGAAACCACGTATCGCGACCTGATCAAAAACAAAGAAGAGGCGGTCTCGCTCGAACAACAGGGCCGCATCGTCCGCAGCGATGAGATGATCGACCAACTCCTCGCGGAGTTGCATGCGAAGGCGGAGGAGGAGCCGGGGAATGTCGATGTCGCCCGCCGGATCGCCGCGCTCTACGAACAAAAAGAAAATTTCGAGAGTGCCACCGACTGGTATGCCTACGCGGCTTCGCTCGGCGGGAACTCCGATCTCGCGCTGATCCGCAAGGCCGCCGACATGCGCCTCCGGCAGTTTGACATCGCCATCGAGGCCCGCGAGGCCTTCATCGCGGCGAATCCCGGATCCGAGGAAGCGAAACAGTTCGGGGAAGAGCTTCCCGCCTTGAGGGAGCAGCGCACGGAAATCGTCCTCTCCGAGGCCCGCGAGCGCGTCGAGCAAAATCCCACCGATCTCCAATACCGCTTCGAGTTGGGCGAAATCCTCGTCGCCAACGGCAAATACCAGGAGGCGATTCCCGAACTCCAAAGAGCCCGGCAGAACCCGAACGCGCGAACCCGCGCGATGAGCCTGCTCGGCCAGTGTTTCATGGCGCGATCAATGTTCGACCTCGCCGCAAAAACGCTCGAGGATGCCGCCGCCGAGCTGCCGGCGATGGACGCCGTCAAAAAGGACATCATTTACAACCTTGGTCTCGTCTATGAGAAAATGGACGACAAGGAAAAGTGCATCGCCAAGATGAAGCAGATCTACGAGGTCGATTACGGCTACCGCGACGTGGCCGCCCGCGTTGAAGGCTCTTACTGAACCGCGGCACCCCCGAGCCGGAGTTCGCGGATGAGGCGCGCGTAGGTTTTCGACGGATTGTCTCCCAGGTGGTCTTCGGCCCTCCGCACAAGGCCATTCGCGTAGTCCACACGATAGAGCCCGAACCGCGGCGTGAACGATCCCCATTCGTAATTGTCGGTCAGCGACCAGTGGAGGTAGCCGAGAAGCGGAATGCCGTCGTCGAGGAGCCTGCGAACCTCCCGCAGGTGGGTGCCGAGAAAATCACTCCGCAGCACGCTGTCGCGACGGCTCCCGCAGAATTTATTGTCGGCTTTGCAGCGCAGGGCCATGCCATTTTCCGCAATGAGGATGCCGAGGCCGGGGAAGGCGGCCGCATAATGCCCGCAAAAGGCGTGAAGGCCTTCCGGCAGGATGTGCCAGTCCCACGATTTGCTGGAGAGCCCGGCCATGAGCCGCGCGTGAAGGCTCCCGCCGGGGAACTCCAGATCGGAAAAGTCCGGCGAACGAAAAATGTGGGCGAGGAACGGGTCGTAATAATCGAGGCCGAGGAAGTCGAGCACCCGTTCGCGCTTCGAGCGGGCCGCTTCGTTCAGGAAAAATGCAAACCCATCGGCGGTGGCCGCGCGTTTTGCAAAGAAGTCTGTCAGCCGATGAACCCCGCGACCGATTCCCGCAATAAAATCGTTCCGGCAGCCCGCGCGACATCCCTCAAGTGCGCGCCGGAGACCGGCTTCACGCGCCAGAAAATAGTCGGGGGCCCGGTGCGGTGCCACGCCGTTTGCCCGGAGAGACAGGAGATCGAGCAACAAGTTTTCCGACCAATAAACGTCGCTGCAAAACGTGTTCAGTGCCACGCGCGGAGCCGGCCAGCGTTCGCTCTCGTAAAGATCATGGATCGCATTGTAGGCGCGGACATGCGCCGCCAGGAGCCGGTTGTAGGCCCGCGCACTGACCGCGATTCCTCCGGCCGGACCGCCCGGAAAATACCGGCTCACGTAGGTGTTGAAAACGAGCATGTTCGGCTCGTTGAGCGTCACATACCAGCCCACCGGCGGCTGGCCGTGGTGGGCGGTGAGGCGCCGGTTCACCCGGCCGACCGTTGCCACCACGAACGCCTCAAAACGTTCGGGCGTCCCGTCGTCGAGCCAGGCATCGACCCCCAGCCAGGCCGGGTGCGTGAAATGGTGGAGCGTCACGACCGGTTCGAGTCCGGCCTCGCGGCAGGCGGCGATCCGGTCGGCGTAGGCATCCATCGCCGCAAAATCAAAGTCCGGCGCGCGCCCGGAGACCGCCGAGCGGGTCGGCTGCACGCGCGCCCACTCGATGCTGAGCCGGAAGGCATTGAGGCCGATCCCCCGGCAGAGCTCAAAATCTTCGCGGTAGCGTGTCCAAAACGCGGTGGCGTCCCCGGTGCGCGCCGCCCGTCCCGCCGTCTCGTGCGAGGCCCAGTTGTTTTGCGGATCGCCCGGTCCGTTGAACCCGCCCTCGCACTGGTATCCCGACGTGGCCACCCCCACCAGAAACCCAGGATTTTCAAGTCTCCCCATGCGATATTTCCCCCTCAGCCTGCTGCGGCGATGCGCTTGCGGAGCGCCTTTTCGCGAAGCTTTGAAATCACGGCGGGCTTCCTCTCCGGCGATTCGAGCACGATGCGCGCGATCTCGGCGGCCGCATCGGGCCGTCCGAGCCTCCGGGCGTTGGCGCCCATCGCGCGGAGGCGATCCGGGTTGTCGAGGAGGCAGCGCAACTTGTGCGCGACGAGCGTGACCTCGGTGCATTTCACGGCCGCGCCGACCTCGAGCAAAACATCGGAATTCCGTTCCTCCTGTCCCCCGATCGGATCCAGAATCATCATCGGCAGCCCGCGCGCAAGCGCCTCGGCGGTCGTCATCCCTCCGGGCTTGCTCAGCAGGATCGACGCCGCACCCATCAGATCCGGCATTTCGTTCGTGTATCCCAGAACGCGGAAGTCGTCGGATCGGTCGGCCACCAGGCTGCTGATCGCACCCCGCAACTCCTCGTTCCTCCCACAGGCCACAATCACCTGAAAATCGCGGTCGAGCTGAAGCAGGCGGCGCACGACAGCCGAGGCCGGACTCAAGCCCAGCGTGCCGCCCGCCACCAGAAGCGTCGGACGGCCGGGACGCAGCCCGTGTCGCACCAACACGGCATCCGCATCCACCGGCCGCGCAAATTCCGGCGCAACAGGAATGCCCGTGACCTCGATCCGGTCGCCGGGGAGACCGAGCGCCTCCATGTGGATTTTGTCTTCTTCCTGCGCGACGAAATACCAGTGGAAGGCCCGCGTGATCCAAAACGCATGGAAGTGGAAGTCCGTGATCACAATCCCGAGACGGGCGTCGAGCTTTCCATTGCCGATCAGCCAGGAAAGCACGCCGGCCGGCATGAAGTGGGTGCAAAGGATGATGTCCGGACGGAATTCCTTCACGAGATTCATGAGCGGCAGCGCCTGGGGGATGTCGAGGGCCAGCCGGCTCCGGTCGGAAACCCACGGGTCGTCGCTCGATTCGTACCACCATCCGAGAAATTCCGGCAGCATCGCCGAAAGCTTCGCGTAGAGGGTCGAGTAAAGCTGCTTGTGCAGGACGTTCGTGTGGTCGAGCGAGTCGTCGCAAAGCACCTCCTCGACATCCGCCCGGCCCCGCATCGCCCGCTCGAGCGCCTCGGCGGCCTTGACATGCCCGGAGCCAACCGAGGCGGAAAGAATCAGGACGCGTTTGCTCATCGGTCGGCATCCTGCCCGACAAAGGCTCTTCCCTCAAGAGCGATCGGTTGCCAATAATTTGTGCGATCGCATAAATTATTGTCGCCAGGGCTCGGACGAACCGGCGGCCTGCCCTGCGGGGACGCGGCGCCGGAAAGTTGACGCGCGCGTGAAAATTTGCCTTCTGCGGGATTGACAGCGGTCACCGATCCGCTACGATCTTGCTCCCGCCAGTTTTCCAAATCCTATGGCCCACACAGAAATCATCCTTACCGCCAACATCCCGTCGCTCGGTGCCGAAGCCGATATTGTCAAAGTCCGCCGCGGGTATGCCCGCAACTTTCTGCTTCCGCAGGGGAAAGGTTTGGAAGTCACGGCCGGCTCGCTGCGCCGGATCAACCACCTCAAAGCGCAGCGCGCCGAGCGCGAGGCCCGTGAGGTGACGGCGGCCGAGGAACTCGCCACGAAGATCAACAAATTGAAAGTGACCTTTGAGCTCGAAACCGGCGACAGTGGCAAGGCCTTCGGCTCGATCACCGCGAAGGATCTTCACGACCGCATCGTCAAGGATCTCAAGCTCGAAGACCTTCCGAAACACGCGGTCGTCCTTGACCGCCCGATCAAGGAAAGCGGCGAACACGACGTGAGCGTCAAGCTTCATCCCGATGTCACGGCCACGCTCCATATCAAGGTGGGCATTCACGAGCCGGCGAAGCCCGCCAAACCCGCCGCCACCAGCACCGAAGAGGAGGCCAACGCGGAAAAAAAGCCCCGCCGTCGGGTGACTTCCAAAGCCTGATTCCCCCCGTCGGCTCCGGGCGGCTTTTTTAGAGCACGCAGCGGCCGGCTTCCTTCTCCATGCCATCCGGTTCCGCCGCCAATGTCGAGGGATCAGGTTCGCAGCCCAACGGAGCCGCCTCCAAGCCGCGCCCCCGCAAGGGCGACTTTTCCAAAAAGAGCTATCTGCCGGATGTCCACCGTGTTCTCCCCCAGAGCTTGGACGCCGAAAAAGGTCTTCTCGGCTCGGTGCTGCTTTCGACGACGGTTCTCGACGACTGCATTGCGCAGATGGATTCCAAGTATTTCCACCTGCCGGCCCACGCGAAGATCTACGATCTGCTGGTCGAGATGCGCAATGCCGGCCGACCGATCGACCTGATCTCGGTCACGCAGACACTCGAGGATCGGAAACTCCTGGAAGAAGTCGGCGGGGCGGCGGTCGTCACCGATCTCCTGACCTTTGTGCCGACGGCGGCGAATGCGGATTATTACCGCGAGATCCTCAAAGAAAAATTCCTGCTCCGCCAGGTGATCACGGTTTGCACCGAATACGCCGCGCGCTCGTATGACGAGCAGGGCGATGCCAAAGCGCTCCTCGGCGAGGTCGAGGCCGGCGTTCTCGCGATCGGCGAGGAGCGATTCCGCGCCACCCTCCCGACCATGAAAAAAATGGTGGACGACGCCATCGACAGCATCGAACACCTTGTCAAAAACAAAGGCGGGATCACCGGGCTCTCGACCGGTTTTCCCACGCTCGACCGGATGACAAGCGGTTTGCACGAGGCCGAAATGTTTGTCATCGCGGCGCGCCCCTCGATGGGAAAGACCGCGCTCGCGATGAACATCGCCGAGCATGTCGCCCTCGATGCCGGCAAGGCGGTGGCGGTTTTCAGCCTCGAAATGAGCGCCCAGCAACTCGTGCAGCGGCTTCTCTGCTCCCATGCCCGCGTTGATTCCAAGGCCCTTCGCGACGGGTTCATCGGCAACCGGGAGATGGGCAACATCGGAAAAGCGGCGGGCGAACTCTCGAAGGCGAAGATTTTCGTGGACGACACGGCCGGACTGGACATCCTCGCCCTCCGTGCCAAGGCCCGGCGGCTCCAGAAACGCGAGGGGATCGAGCTCGTCGTCATCGATTATCTCCAGCTCCTCCGCTCGCCCACCCGCCGCGCCCAGGAAAACCGCCAGATCGAAATTGCCGAGATTTCCTACGGCATCAAGGCCCTCGCCAAGGAACTCAAAATCCCCGTCATCGTCCTCGCCCAGCTCAACCGGAATCCGGAGTCGCGCACCGGGGACAGCAAGGGCCGTCCCCGCCTCAGCGATCTGCGCGAATCCGGAACGATCGAACAGGATGCCGACGTCGTCGGACTCCTCGTCCGGGAAAAATACTACGCGGAAGACGACGAGGCCCGCAAGGAAGCCGAAGGCAAGGCGACCCTCATCATCGCCAAGCAGCGAAACGGCCCGACCGGCGATGTCCCGCTCACCTTCCTTGAGGAATACACGCGCTTCGAAGAACGCGCCGACGACCGCCGGGAAGATTAGCCGCCCCAAGGAATTGCATTGAATCCGGACGGCATCCGGTGGAATGCTTGCCGGATGTCGCTGCCAATCACCTTCGAGCCCATCGCCATGGAACGCGTCTGGGGCGGACGCCGCCTGGAATCCGTTCTCGGAAAAACTCTGCCGCACGGAACACCGATCGGCGAACTCTGGGAGGTGGTTGACCGCCATGAGGCGCAGAGCGTGGTTCACAGCGGATCGTTTGCCGGAAAAACCCTCAACGATCTCTGGACCGCCCACCGGGAGGAAATTTTCGGCTCCGCCTATGCCGCCGATCCCTCCCCGCGCTTCCCTCTGCTCGTCAAGCTCCTGGACGCCCGCGAGCGCCTCTCCGTCCAGGTGCATCCGCCCGCCCCTCTCGCCAAAACCCTCGACGGCGAACCCAAGACCGAAGTCTGGTATTTCCTTGATGCGCTGCCCGGCGCCAGGATTTATGCCGGACTCAAGCCTGGAGTCACCCGTGCGCGTTTTGAAGACCTCCTCCATTCCGGCGGGGTCGAATCCGCGATCCATCAGATCTCCGTCCACACCGGCGAGAGCATCTTCATTCCCAGCGGCCGCCTCCACGCGATTGGCGAAGGCAACCTCATCATCGAGATCCAGCAAAACAGCGACACCACCTACCGGGTCTTTGATTGGAATCGTCAGGGCCTCGATGGTCGCCCCCGCGCCCTGCATATCGCCCAATCCCTGGCCTCCATCGACTTCGGGGATTTCGAGCCGGAGGTTCTCCCCGCCAACGATCCCCACATCGCCGACTGCCCGCTCTTCCGCGTGGAAAAAATCTTCCTCGAAGCGTCCCGCGATGTCCGCCCTCCGGATCGCTTTGCCCTCGTTGCTGTCGCCCGCGGATCCGTATCCTGCCAGGGCGAAGACTTCCACCGCGGCCAATTTTTCCTTGTGCCCGCCTCGGGTCGCTCCCTTTTCGTCGTCCCGTCCGGTGGCGGCGCGGAAATCCTTGTGACCACCCTGCCCTCGGGCTCCTGAACTGAGGATCGAGCCGCCCCGTCACGGGCAAAGAGGCGTTATTTATTGGATGCAGGAACCCTTCCTGCGCTCCGTTCTCCCATTTCAAAGGTCACGGACGGCGGCGCGCCGTCATCAGGTGCGCGAGGCTGTCGAAGCGTTTTGTGCGGTTTGAGTAAAAGGGGTAGCGGCCACCGCTGTCGTCGGACGGCTTGTAGCGCCAGTGTTTGTAAGACCAGAGCCAGCATTCCGGGTGGGCGTGAATGGCGGGTTCGAGGGCATCCCAGCAATGCTGGACGATTTCGCGGGCATCGGCGTCGGGCGGGCATTTGATCGGGGCGTGGTGGATGATACGGTATCTGCCGTCGGGAAGAGGACGGCATTCGACCGGGACAATCGCGGCACCGGTGCGCTGGGCGAGCGCGGCGTGGGCCTGGGTGACGCTGGTGAGGAGCCCGCCGAAGCATTCGATGACGACGCTGCCTTCGCGGGGGTCGAGATTCAGATCGCAGAGCATCCCAAATTTTCCACCGCCTTTGAGGAATTTGAGCATGCGGATCATCGCGCGTTCCTGGGGGATGACGTTGTTGCCGGTGCTGGCGCGCAAGCGGTCGAAGACGGGGCCGAGAAGCGGGTTTTTGAACCGCTGGCCGATGACCGGGCCGGGCGCGATCGTGTGGGCACCGGCAAGACCGAGCCATTCAAAATTGCCGAAATGAAAGCACGCGTAGATCGCCGCCTTGGCCGGATCGCGGCGGCAGGTATCGACATCAAACCCCTCGAAGACGACCTGCCTGTTGAGAAAAGCTTCGGTGATGTTCGGTGCCCAGAAGAGCTCGAACATCGTGCGGGCAAACGTGCCATAGGACGCGCGGGCAATACGGCGTTTTTCTTGCGGGGAATATTTTCCCGGGAAGGCGGCTTCGATGTTGGCAAGGGCGACCCTGCGCCCGCGCGGATCGAGCCCATAGACCGCCGATCCAAGAAGGGTTGCCAGCGGACGCAGAAGCGGGAACGGCAGGGACGCGACAAGCCGGGCCCCGGCGGTGAGACCGGCAAACTCAAGGCGTTCGCGCCGTGTCGGCGGATGCGCGGATGGATTCGGGGAATTCGTCATTTCCGATCGGTCATCGTTGCCTTTCCGGCCACGCAAATCAGCCGCCGGAGAGCCCGCTCCGTCTTCCGGCCCCATTCTCCCAGAGTCGCATTCATGGCGCGTAACATACACACTCCAAACTCGCTTTCCATCCCATTTGCAACCAATCCGAACGCGCCGCGTTCGTCACATCATCCCACACACGGGATCAATCCCCCTTTCCAAAACCGGCCCACAAGGTCGGGATCGTTTGTGTTTCCAGTGATCGCCGGATTTGCTTTCCGCCGAGCTTGAAAAGTGCGTAGTATGTTGCTCCTCGATACCGATAGAGACATGAGCCAACTTTTGCCCAGTCCGATTTCTGCTTTTGTGCTTTCCCGCGCATGGGGGCGTTCTATCGGGTTACAAAATCGGGTTACAAGACCTTTTTCAGAGGCGTCAAAATATATTGTAAGTTATTTTAAATAAATTATTTGGGGGTATAGCTCAACGGTCAGAGCAGGCGGCTCATAACTGCTTGGTTCACGGTTCGAATCCGTGTACCCCCAGACTTTCCTTTATGATCCCCCGCATCCGCCGGAATTTGAGGATCGCCATCGCCATTGGGGGATGGTTTTTGGCGGCGGGGGCATGTGAGCTTGCTGGCGGGGAGCCTGCGACGCGCGGGGAGGTTGAGAGGACGTGGGAGGAGGCATTTGCGCGGATGCACCGGTGGGAGAGAGTTCGTGCGGCAGGGGCCGATCCGGGGACGATGGACGGCAAGCTGATGGTTGGCTACCAGGGCTGGTTCGGCGCGGCGGGTGATGGCTCGGGCCTGGGCTGGATGCACTATGGAAATTTGTCCGCCGGGGCGGATGATTGCACGGTCGATGCCTGGCCGGACATGACCGGGGCGGGATCGGCGGAGAGGTACCCGACCGGGTTCCGGAACGCGGACGGATCGGCGGCATGCGTCTTTAGCAGCTACAATCCGGCGACGGTGGACCGGCATTTCCGATGGATGCGGGAACACGGGATCGACGGGGTTTTTCTCCAGCGGTTTCTTGCCGACCTGCGGACGCCGGAGCGATATGACTTCCGGACAGCCGTGACCGACAACGTGCGCGACGCGGCGAACCGGAATGGGCGCACGTGGTGCGTGATGTATGACCTGAGCGGGTTCGATCCGGAGAGGGACGGGATGGAACTTTTTTACAAAGACTGGCGGGTGCTGACCGACCGGATGGCGGTCACCAGGGATCCGTCGTATCAGCACTGGAAGGGAATGCCGCTCGTTGCGCTCTGGGGCGTGGGGTTTCCGGGCAGGAAATACCGCACGGCCGATGTGGCGGGGATGGTCGCTTTTCTGAAGAACGATCCCGTTTATGGCGGAAATGCGGTCATGCTTGGAGTGCCGTTCGGCTGGCGCGGCGGAGTCCGGGATGCCGTGCTGTCGCCCGAACTGCTCGAGCTTGCGGCCAAGGCCGACATCGTGAGCCCGTGGAGCGTCGGGCGTTACGGGACGACGGAGGAATTCTCAAGCGGGCTGCCGGATTTTCAGACGGCCGACATCGCGTGGTGCAGGGAAAAGCACGTCGGATACCTGCCGGTGATTTTTCCGGGGTTCAGTTGGCGCAATCTGATGAAGGTCCGGAAAAAGGAACCGGGGCGCGCGATCCCGCGCGGCGACGGGACGTTCTTCCGGACGCAGGGCCTGCGGCTGATCGAAGCGGGAGCCGGGATGCTCTACGTCGCGATGTTCGACGAGATGGACGAGGGCACCGCCATTTTCAAGATCAGCAACGCGCCGCCGGCGGGGCAGGGGTGCACGTTCATCACAAACGGGGAACAGGTGCCGGATTATTTCCTCCGGCTCTCGGGAGAGCTGGCCGGGGCTCTGCGCGCCAAGCGGGTTCCGTCCGGAGCGGTGCCGGCCCGCGGAAAGGAATAACCACTCAGGCTGCGCAGCCGAAGAGCTGGCGCTCCTGGATGATTGTGGCGACTTCCGGCGGAACCATGGTTTTCCATGAGGGATCGCCTTTGCGGATGAGTGCGAGGACATCGGAGGCACGGATCGGGAGGTATTCCGGGTGGAAGTCCCTGAGCCCTTCGATGTAACCGTTCTGGAGGAGGTGGGCGTAGAGGTGGGTGAGGTTCGGGGCGACTTTAAAATTGTCGGCGGTGACGACCTCGCCGTTGGGCATGAGGCGCGGGTAGGCGTAGAGCTTGACGCCTTTTTTGAAGAGGCGGCCGAGGCCTTCGAGGATGCCTCCTTCGAGATCGGCGTAGAAGTGTTCCTCGAAGAGTTCGTGCATGCCGGGGATGCCGAGCGGGAGGCCGATCATCTTGTCGGTGTAGATGCTGAGGTAATTGACGAGGCGGTGGAACTCGCCGTAGTTCGAGATGAGGACGGTGCGTCCGAGGGCGCCGAGCATATCGACGCGGTCGAGGAAATCGCGGAGGTCGAGCTGTCCGGTGGAGAGGAGGTTTTTCATGGTGATCTCCATGAGAATTTCCGGCGTGGTGCCGCGGACTTCCTCCTCGCTTTCAAACCGGCGGCGGGCGCAGTCGAGCATGTCGTTTGTGATGAGCGTGACCGGGCGGAAGCTGCCGCGTTCGACCAGGAGCGGCTTTTTGTAGAAGGCATCGGCGGCTTGGACGACCTCGCCGTCGGCGCGGAAGAGGGTGGCCTTGGTGAGGCCCTGCACGACAAGCTGAAGGCTCATGATCCGGTTGTCCACGCCCGGGAAAGCCGGGCCGGAAAACCGGATCATATCGACGGCGATGCGTTTGGGATCGAGGTCGTCCAAGAGAGATCCGATGAGTGCCTCCGGACGGTCGGCGAGGTGGAAGGCCCCATGAATGAGGTTGACGCCAAAAACGCCGAGCGCCTCCTGCTGAACGAGGTTTGCCTCGTCGAGCATGCGCACGTGGAGGATGATGTCGCTGAACGGCGCGCGCGGGGCGTGCTGAAAGCGCAGGCCCATCCAGCCGTGCGATTCGTCGTGGCGCCGGAAGCTGCGGGCGGCCACGGTATCCGCAAAGACGAAGAACTGACGTTCCGCGCCGACCGAGGCATCAAGGCGTTCGATGAGGAGCTTGACCTCGTGATCGAGCATCGTGTCGAGCCGCGCGCGGCTGACGTAGCGCCCGCAAGTGCCGTAGATGGCGTCGCTGAACGTCATGTCGTAGGCGGAGATCGTCTTGGCAATCGTTCCGGCGGCACCGCCCACCGCAAAAAACCTTCGCGCGACTTCCTGGCCGGCCCCGATCTCTGCAAACGTCCCGTAGAACTTGCGATCCCTATTGATCTGGAATGCCTTCTTGCTCACCTGCGGATCGAACGTCGTGGACATGACGCGGAACCTACCATGCAAACGCCGCGAAGGGAAACTCCGGAGTCGGGCGGGTTACGAACTGCAACCAAATATTTATTTACAACGACTTACCGGGCCAGAACGTGGCCGTCCGCGTAAAGGGTGTTGATTTTTCCGCTGTGCGGGCCGACACCGCTTGCACTGGTAAAGTCCGAGCACATGCTGAGGCGGGAGAGGCTTTTCAGGAGGTGAACCCGGCGTCCGTAGAGGGTCACGGCATTCTGGTTTTCTCCATCGGCGAGAGGACACCACATGTAGCTCGACCCCTCTTGGACATACCAGTTGTTCGCGTGCATGTCGGTCGGGCATTGCAGCGTCTTGGCCACAACGCCGTAAGGGCCGAGGACATCAAGCATCCCGGTCACTCCCTGACCCGGGGGATAGACCGGACTGCTCGGGTAGGGCTCGATGATGGGAAAATTATTATTGTTATCCTGGAGGTAGAGCTGCACGGCCGAGCCAATCGTGCGCAAGTTTGCCGCGCAGGCGATACTGCGGGATTTTTCGATTGCCTGCTGGAGAACCGGCGAGAGAACTCCCGCAAGCAAGGCAACGATCACCATGACGGCCAGCAGTTCGACCAGGGTGAACCCGGAGCGGTTGACGGGATTTGTTGTTTTCACGGTTTGACTGCCGCTTGGGAGGCCTGTTTGCGCGCGACGTAGTTGCGGTAGCGGTTTGCGCGCTGATCCGGCGAGCGACCGGAATCGCGGCGATCCTGGGCGGCGGCGATGCGATCCTGAACGGCCGGATCGTTCATGATCTGTTCGAGCTTCGCCTGGCGTTGATCCGCCGGGAGACCGCGGAGTTCCTGGAAGGTCTTCTGCATTTGTTCCTGTTCCTTCCGGGCGGCATCCTGCTCGCCGGCTGGGAGCTGCGCAATTTGGGCTTCGAGACGTTCTTTGGCCCATTCCGGGTTTGTTTCCGGACGGTCTGGCCGCCCGCCGGCGGAATCCGGCGGCGGTCCGCCCGCCATGCGCTCGCCATCCTGACCGCGGTTCGACTTCGTGATGAAGAAAAATTCCTCCGCCGACCCGCCGACAGATTTGGCGAGGGCGGGGATGGTGGCGCGCGCCTTTCCGTTTTTTGGCGTTCCGGGGACTTCCGGATTCCATCCTTCCGGGATCAGGGAGGAAACTCCGGTCTTCTGCGAAAACTGGTCAAGGAAGGCTTGGATTTTTTTGTCCGTCATGTCCGAGATGTTCCACTGGATTTCCCGCGGATCCGGCACGAAATCGCCCGGCCCGCCGGGGAAATCCTGCCTTCCGCGCGACGAGAAGGTTTTCCAATCTTTCGGACGGCGTTCCCCGGCCTTGAGCGCGGCGACGGCGGGAGTGATCGCCGCACGGGAGGACGCCAGAACATAGACAAGCCGCCAGTTGCCTTCGATCCGGTTGGAAAGCACGTTGACCGCCACCGCGGTTGTCACCCGATCCACATCCATCGAGACCGGGGTCGCCGCGTCGGCATTGGTGAGGAGTTTCGCTCCGCTCTGGCGCTCAATGGAGGCAATGACCTTGGCGAGCGGCACATTGCGGACATGGACGGTCACAAGACCCCATCCGGAGATAAGATTCCAGAGAAATACCACACAAAACAATCCGACAACCGACCCCAAAATAACAATCCGTCTGCTCTTCATATGAACAGGTTGAACAGCGCAACCGCGCGGGAGTTGCGAAGATTTTTTCACGGCCCGGAATCGGGCGCCTGCCCGATGGCCTCTTCCGAATAAAAAACGCGGGGGCGCCTGCCAGCCCTCGCAGTCGAAAGCGAGAGAGAAGACATCGCTGCCGGGATTTTCTTTCAAGGGATGGCGCTGATCCGCGGGCATGGGGACTTGACACCTGCGGGATGTGCCCGTGTAGTTCGGGATTTATGAGGTTTCCCCTCGCACTTACCGCCCGGATTGCGGGTTACATTATCGGAAAAAAGATCCGGGGCGTGAAAAAATTCGCGACGGTCCTTCAGTTGGAGCCCCTGCATACCTGCAACCTCACATGCACCGGCTGCGGGCGGATCCGCGAGTATTCGACGTCGCTGAAGGACATCATGCCGCTGGCCGACTGCCTGCAATCCGCCGGGGAATGCGATGCGCCGATGATTTCCGTTTGCGGCGGGGAACCGTTGATCTATCCGCACATCGGGGAGCTCGTCTCCGGCCTCCTCGCACAAAAGCGCATCGTCTATATCTGCACGAACGGCGTCTTCCTGCGCAAAAAGATGCGCGAATATCTGGCGGCCGAACTCGCCGGGCTCAAACAAACGCGGAAGAGCACAAAAGACATCGGGGCCAGGATCAAGGTTCTCGTTTCCGAGGGACTTCTCACCAGGGAGCAGGCGGAAAAAATCCACCGTCCGGAAGCCACCGTGCCGAACCCGATCCGGCCATCACGCTGGATGTATTGGAACGTCCACCTCGACGGACTCGAACGCACGCACGATCTGATTGTCGAACGCGAGGGCGTCTTCCAGGAATGCATCGCCGCCATCCGGATGGCAAAAATCCTCGGCTACCAGGTCGCCACGAACACGACGGTCTACAAAGAAACCGACATGCGCGAGATCGAGCAGATGTTCGATTTCCTTTCCTGGCTGGGAGTCGACGGCCACACGATCTCGCCCGGCTACGATTACGATGCCGCCAAGGAGGACATGAGGAAACGCCTCAACCTCGAACCGGATAACTTTTTCCTCACCCGCGGGACAACGCGCGAGAAATTCAAAAATATCCGGGCATGGGCGGAAAAGTTCCCCTTTTTTGGCACGCCGATCTATCTGGATTTTCTGGCCGGCCGACGGGATCTGAGCTGTTCGGCATGGGCGATCCCGACCCGCAATGTGCGCGGCTGGAAGGGTCCGTGCTACCTGATGACCGATGCCCACCACGCCAGCTACGGGGAGCTTTTGGAAGATACGCCGTGGGAAAATTACGGCGTCGTCGATGGGAAGGCGCGCGATTCGCGCTGCACGAATTGCATGGTCCACTGCGGCTACGAGCCGACGGCCACACTTGGGCGCGACGGCAAGCCGGGGGACATGTGGGCGAATCTCGCTTTCCAATTCGGCTCGAAGCCCGCGCCGCGCGTCGAGGGAGCCCGTGTCCGGGCGTTCAATGGCGTGACCGCCGGCAACGGACACCGGAGCGGATCCCCGCAAAAATCCGAGCCCGCCGCCGCATGAGCCCCTCGATCCACAAAGTCGCCGCCTTCGACGGCGGGAGCACCCGGTTCGCCTCGGCGCGGTCGGTGGACGGCACCGTGCTCCGCTCGCAGGAAAACCTCCTGCGCCTGCAAAAGCCCGACGGACGCTGGGAAGGCGAGCTTTTTGTCGATGCCACGCTCTGCTGCGACTACGTGCTCTACATGCACTGGAGCGGCGCGGTTGACGCGGTGCTCCAAGGCAAATGCGCCGCGCACATCCGCCGTCACCAGCTTGCCGATGGTGCCATCGCCCTGATTCACTTTCAGCAGGATGGAATGCAGATTGGTCATCGACCCGGTGGCCGCCGTATAAAGTGTGTCATCCGTCACCAGTTTGCCAATGGTGCCCTTGCCAGCACGAACATCATTAGCGCGGGGATTACGGGTAGCGGGAATTTGACCAGGGCCGGTGCTGGTGTGACAACCCTCAGTGGTGTCAATACCGGGTATTCGGGGGCGACCACCGTCAATGGTGGTGTGTTGCGGTTGAGCAGCACGAGCAATCCCTTGGGGAGCTCTCCGGGCAACCTGACGCTTAATGGAGGGGTGGTTGAAGGGACCGCCAACAACACTTCCTTTACGCAATCCCTCGGCACTGGGGGTGGAGCCTTGCAGATCACGGGTGGAGTCAGCGGCTTCAGTGCCAACGGTGCGGCGGTCACCGTCAATCTTGGAAATGGCGGGGCTGAAGTAGTTTGGGGTAGTTCCACCTTCAATCCGTCCGTGTTGGTGCTGAATGACACCACGGCCACAGCCGGATTGACCTTTGCAAATCCCATTGATCTGGGGGGCACAACGCGTTACATCAATGTCAACGCGGGCACGGCGACGGTGAGTCAGGTTATCCGAACCAGTTCCGGGACGGGGGTCGGCCTGATCAAAGGTGGTGCCGGCGGTGTGCTCGCTCTTACCGCCACGAGCACCTATAATGGC